>ENA-ORXI01001199-ORXI01001199.1-sediment-metagenome-genome-assembly--contig:-NODE-1199-length-20564-cov-22.513301_pt1 | contig 20564 bp, 22 predicted proteins | sample MGYA00237861_ERZ511468 | MGnify/ENA primary metagenome ERZ511468 (study PRJEB26299, sample SAMN06266213) | sediment metagenome | isolation source: Hudson Canyon methane seep mesocosm | place...
GTTAAACCTCCAATTGAAAAAGTAACTTTTTCACCGAGTCTATAGTTAAACTTACCTTCTGTATCAGTTATACCACTCTGCGTGACAGTTTCGTAATTTAACCCTTGTACAGTATTATCTATAAATATACCTATTAATATATTTATATTAGGATCAGTGCTTCCCCCTGTATCAATGACTGCTCCAGTTGTAATCTCCGTAATAACAGTATTACCATTACCATCAAATTCTGTCGTAGTCGTGGTTGTACTTGTATTACCATTAGCATCCGTTTTCGATACTGTTTCTGAAATATCTTGAGTGGTACTTGTAACCGTATTACCATCAGCATCAGTGACCGTTGTTGTGGTAACCCCATCTTTTGTATCATAGGTCGTTACCGGATCTCTCATCGTCGTGGTTTGACCATTACCATCCATCACCGTTGTTATTGTCACACCGTCAATAGTTACAATTGAAATGCCCGATGTTTTTGTACTGGTATTTCCATCCGCATCAACTGTTGTTATGGTTGTCACACCATCAATGGTTGATGACGTGGTTTTAAGGTCGCCTGCTCTTATGGTAACAGTATTACCATCGCCATCTAAGGCTGTTGTTGTTGTGATTCCATCAATCGTAACAGATGAGCTACCTGATGTCTTGGTGACTGTATTTCCATTGCCATCAATACTTGTAATAGTAGTAATTCCATCTATTGTTTCTGAAGTTACACCTGATGTTGTCGAAACACGGTTACCATTTGCATCAATAGCTGTTGTCGTTGTTACACCATCAACCGTTGCAGATGTTGTTCCTGAGGTTGTTGTTGCGCGATTTCCTAAACCATCATGCACTGTCGTCGTCGTAATACCATCAACTGTAATAGAAGAGGTTCCTGCAGTTACTACGCTGGTATTACCATTTGCATCAATGGTTGAAATCGTGGTAATACCATCAACAGTGACTGAAGTTGTTTTAGGGTCAAAACTTACTTGTGTCACTTTATTTCCATTACCATCAAAGCTTATAGTTGTCGTAACACCATCTTCAGTAATAGATGAGCTACCTGATGTGGTAGTTGTTTTATTGCCATTTTCATCAATTATAGTGGTAACCGTTATACCATCGACTGTTTCAGAAGTCGTTCCTGAACTTGTTGAAACACGATTACCATTGCCATCAATAACAGTCATTGTCGTAATACCATTGACTGTTTCTGATTGAGTGCCAGAAGTGGTTACCGTACGCTGGCCATTACCATCAATCACAGTGAGTGTTGTAATCCCATCAACTGTTTCAATAATGGTGCCTGAGGTAGTAGTGACAGTATTTCCTTGACCATCAATAGTCGTTGTCGTTGTTATGCCATCAATTGTTTCTGAATTCCCCCCTGAAACAATGGTTGCAGTATTACCATTCCCATCAAGGATTGTCGTTGTGGTAATACCGTTTTCAGTCACTGAAGAAACACCTGACGTTTTTTTACTAATAACATTACCATTTACATCTGTTATGGTAATGGTAGTAATGCCATCTATTGTTTCTGATATTACCTTAGGGTCACCTGTCACAGTTGTCACAGTATTACCATTACCATCAAACGTGGTCGTAGTTGTTACCCCATCAATTGTTTCTGACGTACTCCCTGTGGTTTTTGTTGTGACATTCCCTTCGGCATCTTCACTTGTTGTCGTTGTAATACCATCAACTGTATCTGAGGTTGTTTTACTCGGCGACTTACACCCAACCACCCCCGCACTAAGCGATGCAACCACCACTAAATTCATTAACGTTTTCATTCAATATCCCTTAATCTTAAAATTTATAGTTTGCGTTCATCTTCTAACACTTTAATCACAGCGGCTGTATCAGGTCGTACTCCGCGCCACAAATAAAAAGCCTCTGCCGCTTGCTCAACGAGCATACCTAAGCCATCTAAACTTTTCACTGCTTGCTGTTGTTGCCCCCAACGTACAAACGCAGTCGGCTCATTGGCATACGCTAAATCATAGCAATAACCCTGTTTCATTAGTAAGTTAGCGGCTAAAGGTGGCAGTTCATTACTTAAACTTGCTGAAGTGGCATTAATAATTAAATCAAAGTGTTGCCCTGCTAATGCTTCATAAGTGGAAACAGCAATATCGCCTTTATGCTTGAATTCTGTGGCTAAGGTCTGTGCTTTACTGACAGTGCGATTTGCAATGGTGATACTCTCAACCTGTTCATCAAGAATCGGTAAAATAATACCGCGACTTGCACCACCTGCCCCAAGAATCAGCACCTTTTTATTTCTGAGACTAATATGATGATTAAGCATGATATCGGTCACCAAACCAATGCCGTCAGTATTATCACCTAGCAAACTGCCATCTTTTTGTAAGATTAAAGTATTCACCGCCTTAGCCAAGGTCGCCCGTTCCGTTAAATTATCAGCATATTCCCATGCTAATTCTTTTAGAGGCACGGTGCAATTAATGCCTTTGCCGCCTTGCTTAAAAAAATCATCAAGCTGTTGTTTAAAATCTTCTGCTGGTACTAATTCAGCACTATAACTTAAATTCTGCTGGGTTTGTTCCGCAAATAAACCATGAATACGCGGTGATTTACTATGCTTAATCGGCGAACCAAACACCGCATATTTATCGATTGTTGACATATTAGGTCTCCTGTAACCATTGAGCGACATCTTTCGCATAATACGTTAAAACTGCATCACTGCCCGCACGTTTAAACGCTAATAACGACTCTAACACCACGTCTCGTTCATCTAGCCAACCCTTTAAACTTGCCGCTTTTAACATCGCATATTCACCACTCACTTGATAGGCAAATACGGGGGCTTTAAACTCATCTTTGACACGACGAATAATATCTAAATATGGCATACCTGGTTTAACCATCACCATATCTGCCCCTTCTTGTAAATCTAACTGCACTTCACGTAAGGCTTCATCACTGTTAGCGGGATCCATTTGATAGCTGTATTTATTGCCTTTGCCTAAGTTACCGGCTGACCCGACGGCATCACGAAAAGGCCCATAAAAACTTGACGCATATTTCGCAGAATATGCAAGAATCAAAGTATTCACATAGCCTGCTGCTTCTAATGCCTGACGAATCGCTCCAATACGACCATCCATCATATCCGACGGGGCGACCACATCAGCTCCTGCTTCCGCATGAGAAAGTGCTTGTTTCACTAACACCTCTACCGTGGCATCATTAACCACATAGCCTTGTTCATTACTTAAACCATCTTGACCATCTGCTGTAAACGGATCTAAGGCGACATCAGTCATCACCCCCAAATCAGGACAGACAGCTTTAATCGCTCGTACCGCTCGCTGTGCTAAACCTTGAGGATTATAAGCTTCTGCGGCATCGATTGATTTTGCCTTATCAGGCGTGACGGGAAATAAAGCTAACATCGGAATACCTAATGCATGACAGGCTTTCGCTTCCTCAATCAATAAATCAATACTTAGGCGTTCCACATTCGGCATTGACGCAATTTTTTCTCGCTTATTGTCTCCTTCAATAACAAATAACGGATAAATTAAATCATTGACTGACAGCTGGTTTTCAGCCATTAGTTGCCGTGAAAATTGTTGATAACGCATGCGTCGCAGACGTGTTTCAGGATAATTAAGCGGTGCTTTCATAGTCAAATAGTGTTATATAGCAAGGATTGAATTTGACTCATCATACCGCTAGCCCTATACTTTTTCCATTCCGCTAAGGAGATTAAAATGCCTTAGCCTCTTATTTTTAAATTACCGTGAATGACTTATGATGCTATTACTGCCTAAATCACTATTACTCAGTTTTTTATTATTATTCAGTGGACTCGTACATGCAACCAGTTCAGTATCATTACAACCGCCGCAACAAGTCATTGCCTCAGCCTCTGAAAATTTACTAGCGGCTCTTAAAGATCCAGCATTATCTAAAGATATACATCAAATACGTGCCTTTGTTGATAAGGATATTTTTCCGCATGTCGATATGGTGCGTATGTCTGCATTAGTGTTAGGTAAACATTGGCGTAAAGCGAGTCGCCCGCAAAAATCACGCTTTATCACTGCCTTTAAAAATTTATTGGTTAATACTTATTCTTCAACCTTTACCAAACAATTTAATGATTGGACGGTTGAATATTTCCCGCTAACCTTGAAAAGTAATGCTAAAAAAACCGTGGTTAAAACTGAAGTCCATCAATTAGGTAAATCCAGTGCAAAAATTGATTATTCAATGGTTTACCGTAATAAACAATGGAAAATTTACGATATTAAAGTGGAAGGCATCAGTTTAGTCATCAGCAATCGCTCTACGTTTGGCCAACTGATTAAACAATCGGGCAATTTAGAAAGCGTTATTAATAAGTTGGAAACTAAGAATCCATCATAAGTACCTAAATTCAGTAGGAGCCTCTAATGCACGAACAATTTATTACCGATAAAGCAGGTCAGAAAATATCCGTCATATTACCCATTGCTGAATATGAGGAATTACTTGAGGATTTAGAAGACTTAGCAGCAGTAGCAGAATGTAAAAATGAACCGACAATATCTTTGGATGAAGTGATTAAGAAATTGAAAGCTAATGACTTGTTATAACGTTACATTAAAGACATCAGCCGAGAAAGCTTTATTCAAACTAGATAAAGTGACGACAGCTAAAATCATTACCTTACTGCAACAACTGAAACAAGAACCACGACCTCACGGCTGTAAAAAACTAACAGGGTCTAATAATGCCTATCGCATCAGAACAGGTGATTATCGTATTATTTACTCCATTTTCGATGATCTACTGGTCGTTGACGTAATTAAAATCGGGCATCGAAAAGCGGTCTATCAACATTAACGGTTATGTAGATTCCCGATAAGAGCATTCGGGAATGATGAACATAAAAATGTTAAGTTAATTATACTTGCCGATGCTTACCTTTTTATAAATAAAACACAACCATTTGGGGCGAAGGCTTTAGCCTTCATTTTTTGTTACACATGAAGGCTAAAGCCTTCGCCCCATTAATTCAGTAGACTACTGCTTACTTTTTTCTACTAAAGACTCTTCGCTTTCCTGTTCGTCATGCTGTTCTTCATCGTCTTTCGCTAAATCTGCAATCTCTTTTAGACGCAAGATCGCTTTAAAATTTAAGCTATCTTCAGGGTAATCACCCTCTGCATCTTTTGCACCGACCGCTTCACCTATGAGTAACGACAAGGCTTGCTCAACATCCATCACCCCATAAATGGTAAAGTCACCCGCGGCAACGGCATCAATGACTTCTTGTTTTAACATTAAATTACGAATATTCGCTTGCGGAATAATACAGCCTTGTTCACCTGTTAACCCCCGTGCTTTACAGAGATTAAAAAAGCCTTCGATTTTCTCGTTAACACCGCCAATGGCTTGCACTTCACCATATTGATTAATCGAGCCAGTGACTGCAAAACATTGTTTAATCGGCGTTGATGTTAAGGCCGATAACAAACAACATAACTCGGCGAGTGACGCACTATCGCCATCAATCTGACCATAAGATTGCTCCATGGCAATACTTGCAGAAATTGCCAGTGGAAATTCTTGAGCATAACAGTTGCCTAAATAACCGGTTAGAATCATCACCCCTTTAGAATGCAATGATAAACCGAGTTCTGCTTCACGCTCAATATCCACAATCCCCCGCGAACCAGGATAAACGGTGACGGTAATTCGTGTCGGTGCTCCAAAACTACTACCACCCACTTCCAATACCGTTAAACCATTAATTTGTCCAATACGCGTTGAATCGGTATTAATTAAAATGGTGTTATCCAGCATTTCATCGAGTAAGGTTTGAGCAATGCGCCCATTACGATATTCACGTGCATTAAGAGCCGCTTCAATATCATGTTGACTCATACTCTCTGTTTTACATAAAAAATTTGCTTCACTGACAATTTCTAAGGCATCAATAATATGAGCTGATAAACGCTGCTGATGCTCTGCCAGCCGACAATTATGCTCAATCAAACGCACAATGGCACAGTCTGTCAACGGTTTTGCATTGGCATCATGAGCGTGTTGTCGTAAACGCTGGGAAAAGCCTAACATATTCTCTGAGGTGCGCGGAATATTGTAATCAAAATCCGCCAAAATATGGAATAACTCTTTAAATTCATTATCATAATCTTGCAATAAATAATAAATTTCATGTGAGCCGACAATAATTAATTTAATATTTAACGGAATCACTTCAGGCTTGAGGGTCATGGTATTCACCCCAAACTCAGAATACGGTGATTCAATTTCAATCCGCTCGCCTTTTAACGCTCGCTTCAGAGCATCCCAAACAAAAGGCGCATCTAATAATTTATCCGCATCTAAAATTAAATAGCCGCCATTCGCTTGATGCAATGAACCGCCACAAATTCGCTGATAATTGGTGCTTAAACTGCCCTGCTCATTACTGTATTCAATACGTCCAAATAAATTTTGATAACTCGGATTCGCTTCATAAATAATCGGCGCCCCCGCCTCTTCCTTATAATCAACTAAAACATTAAGCTGATATTGCTCTTTTAACAGTTGTTTTTTAATATTATCAGAAATATTTTCTGTGGATTGTGCCATCGCGACAAATAAATCTTTGATAGTTTCATTGAGGTCTTTTTTAATTTCACTTAAATACGTAATCACCCCATCAATATTTTGATAACGCTCGGTGAGTTCTTTAAAAATAGGTGCGATTGCCATGCGAATAGTGGCATTATCTAACTGTCTATTTTTTTTCACCAATGCTCGTCGCCATTGTGGTAACTCAATCAATGCTTCTGCTAATGCATCTTCCAAAGTTTCAGTGTCTTTATGAAAATTTTCACGCTCCTCAACCGGTAGTTGATTAAATTGCTCTTCATTTAAGACTTTATTCTCCCGAATCGGTGAAAAAGTAATCGATTCCGTATCCCGAAATAAAGCAATATTCTTTGCTTTAGCCTCACCTTCAATTTGGTCAATGGTATTGTTATATTGCTGATTAAAATAACGCTCTAATGCGGTTTTCTTCTGCTGATAACTGGGGCTTTCAAAGGCAGCAGGAAAGGTGGCAATCAGACTATCAATTAAATTATCAATATCTTTACAAAATGCATCGGCTTGTCCCGCGGGTAATTCAAGCACCACCGGTTCACGGGCATTTTCAAAATTTTCAACATACGCATACGCAGGCGGCGTGGCTTGCGTCAGTGATAACGGTGTTAAATGATTGGTAATCATCGATAAACGCCCCGTGCCTGACTCACCCATCACGTAAATATTATAACCGGGGTTCTGCATCGCTACGCCAAACTCTAAAGCCGCTTGCGCCCGTTCTTGCCCTAAAATACTCACAATAGGCTTAGAGTCAGTTTGTTTTAACGCCTTAATATCTAATTCATTTAATTGAAATTTTAACGAGCTGATAGAAACTTTTAACGAGTCAGTCATAGTAAGTCATACATAGAGGGGAATAATGCTTAAATTTTACCACTGATGCTTTGCAATAGCTGGTTATTAACCCTAAAATGAAAGCTCTATTACTTCTTAGTCTACTTTGCCATGCTGTCTTTAATCAAAAAAATTACGCTTGTTTTCACTTTATTAACCTTATTATCTGCCTGTAGTTTATTTTCTGATGACAAAAAAGATAAATACAGCGATTGGACCGCTGAGGACTTTCAAGTAGCTAGCAAAGAAGCTTTAGAAGATGAAAGCTATAAAAAGGCAATTAAATTACTCGAACAACTCGATTCACGTTTTCCCTTTGGTAAACACACTGCTCAAGCACAACTTGATTTAAGTTATGCCTATTATAAAAATGATGAGCCAGAAACCGCACAAGCCTCAGTCGAACGTTTTATAAAAACCCATCCGCGCCACAAAAGTATTGATTATGCTTACTATTTAAAAGCCTTAATTAATTTCAATCATAATCTCGGCTTTTTAGATCGTTATATTCCCTCAGATAGCACCCAACGCGATATGGTGTTTACGCAAACCGCCTATCTCAATTTTGAAGAACTCATTCGTCGTTTTCCGAACAGCGAATATGTTGATGATGCTAAACAACGCATGATTGCCTTAAAAAATGCCCTTGCTCGCCATGAGCTGCATATTGCACGTTTTTATATGGACAGAGAAGCCTTTTTAGCGGCTGCTAATCGGGCTAATTATATTTTAACGCACTATCAAAAAACCCCCGCTGTGCCGTATGCCTTACAACTACAGATTGAAGCTTATAAAATCCTAAAATTAGATCAACTCGCCGCTGATAGTGAAACCCTGTATGCCTATAATTTTCCCAATGGGCCGTTAATGTCTGAAGCCGATAAAAGTGATGTGGTGGTTATTCCCTTTCTATGGGATATTTTAAGCTTTGATAAATAATATCGATCATTTTAAAACGACAAGGTTTTAACCGTTGGATGACTCCCTTTAGCATGAATTAAGCATTCATCTTGATGCTGTGTTGCTAAAGCAACGATGTCTTTATCCAATTTGCCGCTCTCAACAAATTCATCGAGAATACTAATGACCTTATCTAAAGACATTCCTTTGCGATAAGGTCTATCCTGCACCAGTGCCTGAAAAATATCCGCCACCGCAATAATACGTGCTTCGGTACTTATCTCACTGCTCTTTAAATGAAAAGGATAACCACTGCCATTTAGACTTTCATGATGAAATGCTGCCCAACGTGAAATTTCATTTAGCCCTTTTATGTGCCTTAAAATTTCAAAGGTTTCATAACTATGCTGGTTAATAATCGAGCGTTCAATATCGTTTAAAGGGCCATTTTTTTCTAAAATATTATCGGGTGTATGTAATTTACCCAAATCATGCAATAAACCCGCTATCTCAATTTTTTGACACTGCTCAACCGATAAGCCGGCTAACGCCCCTAAAAAACAAGCCACATTAGCGACCCCCAAAGAATGCTCCGCGGTAAAAGGACTTTTTTGGTCAACAATATACGCCATAATTAAAGATAGCTGTTTAATCTGAGCCATGGTTAAAGACTCTTCCATCTCAAATAACCCCATATCCCAAGTATGACGAGTGATATGCCTATTTTCTAACGCAATCCAAAAAGACTCTGATTTCTCTAATACTTCAAAAGCATCCACTAAAATAGGATTAAAATAGGTGCCTGCATAACTTTTAATTAAGGCAATAATATCTGTTTTTGCTAATAAAATATCGTTTTCATAATGTGAAGCCGATGACACATCAATACGATCGGCTAAAAAGATAATATTGGCAAATAACGCATCTTGCTCACTAATATCCTCATTTTTTAAATCTTCCCAATGCGTATGGTGATATAAAATAGGCGTTGCAAAATGTTTAAGTGGCTCGAAATCTTTTAATAACCCAAACCCCACTTCACAATGCACATTCGAATCTTTCCAGTCAAAATGATTTACCAAATTAGTATGCATTTGCTCGGAAGACACGCCGCAATCATGCAATAAACCTAAATCAAATAAAAACTGCAATGTTTCATCATCATAGCCAAGTTGATAACCTAATTGACTAGCAATATAACCCACACGTTTACCATGATTGGTATCATTCATACCGACTAACGAAACCGCTGTTTCAATCGCCATAACCATTTGGCGTAAATCAATCTTTAATTCTGATGATGAAGTCATTGAAATCCCCTAAAAAATATCTATTAATTACAAACTCTCGGTCACCGCACAAAAATAGGTTTTTAAATACTCTGTTTCTGCAATCGCAGGATGCACTGGATGATCTGCCCCTTGTCCACCTTGTCCGAAAAATACTACATGGCGGTCAATATGTCGTGCCGAAGTTTTTAAAATATAATGTAAATTCGCTCTGGTCATATGAAATGAACAGGACGCTGAAACCAAAATACCATCTTTCGCTAAACACTGTAAAGCCAAATGATTTAAACGGCGATACGCTTCATAACCCGCTTTAAAATCCTTTTTACGTTTAATTAAAGCCGGCGGATCAAGAATAATAATATCGAAATTTTTTCGCTCTAAACGGCTTTGTTTTAAAAACTCAAACACATCCGCTTGCACCGCAGTCACTTTATCGCCTACGCCATTTAAAGCGGCATTTTCACCGACTAAGGCAATCGCACTCGCCGAAGCATCGACACAGGTAACCTGCTCTGCTGCATTCATTGCCGCAGGAATACCCCAACCGCCTGAATAAGAAAACAAATCTAAAACCGTTTTTCCTTTGACTAATTTCGCTAATGCGGCACGACTCTCACGATGATCATAAAACCAGCCGGTTTTTTGTCCGCCCATAATATCCAATTTAAACTGGGCATTATTTTCTTCGATAATTAACTCAGCAGGTAATTCACCATAAACCACTTCGGATTCTAACGATAGCCCTTCTAATTCTCGCTGTGAATTGTCATTTTTCAATAAAATCGCTTGCGGCTGTAATAATTCAACTAACACTTCAATTAAAGGCTCTTTCTGACGCTCCATCCCTGCGGTGGTAATTTGTACCGATAACACCTCACCAAAACGATCAATCACCAAGCCTGATAATCCATCTGCCTCACCAAATACCAAACGATAGAAAGGTTTATCATAAAAGCGTTCGCGTAATGCCAACGCTTTACTGATACGGTCAGTAAACAAGTGTCGGCCTAATTTAGCACTCGGTTTACGCGATAATAAACGCGCACAAATTAACGCATTCGGATTAATATACGCGGTGCCCATAATTTTTTTATCACTGGCAACCACTTTCACTAAATCGCCCGCAGCAAATTGTGTCAACGGACTACGCTTGGTATCTACTTCGTTACTAAATACCCATAAATGTCCTTGGCGTAGACGTTTATCTTCATTTTTCTTTAAAAACAGTTCAGGATGAGCCATTATTTTTATTAACCTTGAATATAAATGATTTGATTACAAACCATATTGTTGTTGATAGGCTTGAATTGCGGCAATATTGTCGCGATAAGCAGGATTTTGTTCGATAAAGCTTAAAATATGTTCTAAAGAAATAATAGATAATACCGGCATACTAAAACGCTGTTGAATTTCTTCAATCGCAGATACCGCTTTTTCACCGCGTTCTTGACGATTTAGAGCAATCAACACACCGGCTGGAATTGCGCCTGCGTCATTAATAATCACCACCGATTCCCGTACTGAAGTCCCTGCGGTAATCACATCATCTAAAATTAACGCTTTACCGGCTAAAGGCGAACCCACTAAATGTCCGCCTTCACCGTGATCTTTCGCTTCTTTGCGATTAAACGCATACGGTATATCCGTCCCGTGCATTGCAGCATATGCGATTGATGCAGTACAGACTAACGGAATGCCTTTATACGCAGGCCCATATAAAATATCGACTTCAAGCTCTGACTGAATTAACGCCTGTGCATAAAACTCACCCAGTTTTGCTAATTTCGCACCGGTATTAAATAAACCGGTATTAAAAAAATACGGGCTAGTTCGCCCTGATTTTAAGTGAAATTCACCAAATTTTAATACCCCGCATTCAAGAGCATAGTCAATAAAATCACGCTGATAATCTAACATTCTGTTTTCCTATAATTCTGTTGTTTGATAAGAGCCATCTAAAACCGCTTGCCACCATTGCTCATTCTCTAAATACCATTGCACGGTTTTTTTAATCCCTGTGGCAAACGATTCTCGCGGCGTATAGCCTAATTCATTGCAGGTTTTCGTGGCATCAATCGCATAACGTCTATCATGCCCTAAACGGTCAGTCACATGCGTAATGAGGCTTGCGGTATTTTGAGCTTGTGCCGCCAATGCCTGCGGGAATTTAGCCGCTAAATTTTTATCATCAGCAAACGCTGTTTCAACTAAACCACAAATGGTTTTCACAATATCAATATTCGCCCATTCATTATTACCGCCAATATTATAATTTTCGCCGACAATGCCTTTATTTAACACTAACTCAATGCCATAGGCGTGGTCTTCCACATATAACCAATCCCTAATCTGCAAGCCATCGCCATAAATTGGCAGGTTTTTATTATGTAAAATATTAATAATCACCAGCGGAATGAGTTTTTCAGGAAAATGATAACCGCCATAATTATTCGAGCAATTACTGGTGGTAACATTTAAGCCATAAGTATGATGATAGGCTCTGACTAAATGATCTGATGCGGCTTTACTGGCTGAATAAGGCGAATTAGGCGCATACGCGGTGTCTTCAGTAAACGCAGGGTCAGTTGCCGATAAAGTGCCGTAGACTTCATCAGTGGAAACATGATGAAAACGATGTGGTTTTATTGCCTGCCCTTGGCTAGTCGGGGTATCAATCCAAACTTGCTTGGCGGCTTTTAATAATGAATAAGTGCCTATAATATTAGTTTCAATAAACGCATCAGGGCCGGTAATTGAACGATCAACGTGCGATTCTGCCGCAAAATGCACTAAGGTATCAATATCATGCTCTAGCAATAGTTTTTCAACTAACGGTTGATCGCAAATATTACCGTGTATAAAGCTAAAATTCGGGTTATCTTTGACTGCCGTTAAGTTGGCTAAATTCCCCGCATAGGTCAAAGCATCTAAAACCACTAACTTATCTTCTGGGTAGTTTTTTAGCCAGTAATGCACAAAATTAGCACCAATAAACCCCGCGCCACCTGTTACTAATAATTTTTTCATCGCTTCACATTAAAAATAAAAATATAAGCTATTATAACGACTTTTGCTTATTTCAATTCAACCATGCTCACGATTGGTTTTATCTGCCTTATTTTTGGCTGTTTTTCAGGACTTTTAGCAGGACTATTTGGCTTGGGCGGCGGACTTATTTTAGTGCCTTTTTTTATCGCCTTATTTGAATATCAACAGTTTCCAGCATCATTAATTATGCTGATGGCTGTTGCCACGTCGTTAGCAACGGTCATGATTACCGCTAGCATAGCAACACTGACCCAACATCGGCTAGGGACTATTATCTGGCGATATGTTTTTCATTTAAGTGCAGGAATTAGCGTCGGTGTCATCGCGGGTAGTCTTATGACGCAATATATTGAGCCTAAACAGTTACGCTTATTATTTGCCCTGTATATGCTGTATACCTCAGCCAAGATGATATTGCCCACTCCGCAATTAGTAACAACAGCTCAGATCTTAAGTACTTTAAAACTAAAATGTTCAGGCTTAGGTATCGGTTTTATGTCGGTCTTAATTGGCATTGGCGGCGGTAGTTTAACCGTACCTCTCTTAATTAAATATCAATTATCGATGCCCAAAGCAATCGCCATTTCAAGTGCCTGTGGTTTTCCTATCGCTGTTTTAGCTAGCATTAGTTACATTATTTTAGGCTGGCAAACACCTAATTTACCCGCCGGCTGTTTCGGTTATATTTATCTACCCGCCTTTATCGGCATTAGTATTAGCAGCCTATTTTTTACACCGATAGGAGCTAAATTAGCTAACACCTTGCCAACCCAACAACTTAAACGCGGCTTTGCAGTACTATTACTTATCGTTGCAGGAAAATTAATTTACGCTGTTTTTTACTGAACTTAGTAACATATTAATAATATATTCAGCAGTGATATACTTTCCTCGCTTGACCGTTTGATTTGTAATGCGATAATGGAAAGATTAAACGCCGATTTTATATTTATCAGCCGAGAAACAAGATGATAGAAAACTTAACACCCAAGCAATCATGGGATTTTATGCAAAATAATCCTGATGCGGTTATGATTGATGTCAGAACGCAGATGGAACATACGTTTATTGGTCATCCGTTAACTGCTGTGCATATTGCTTGGAAAGAACTCCCAGACTGGCAGCTAAATGTTAATTTCTTAACGCAAGTACAAGCACATGTTAATGATATAAAAACACCTATCTTATTATTATGCCGTAGTGGCCAACGTTCGCTTGCAGCCGCACAATTATTAGAAAGTGCAGGGTATCAGCAACTTATTAATATCTTAGAGGGCTTTGAAGGCGACTTAGACATCCATAAACATCGTGGCACATCAAGTGGTTGGCGATACAATCAATTACCTTGGGAACAAAGTTAACAATAGCTTTGTCACCCGCATTTATAAAATTTTACAACTTACTCAAAAGACAAAATTAAAGTGATAGAAAAACTAAGAAATATAGCGATTATTGCCCACGTTGATCACGGTAAAACTACCTTGGTTGATAAATTATTAGAACAATCAGGTACGTTTGCAGAACACGAGCAAACCTCTGAACGTATGATGGATTCTAATGATTTAGAAAAAGAACGCGGCATTACCATTTTAGCGAAAAATACCGCGATTGATTGGAACGGCTATCATATTAATATTGTTGATACACCCGGACATGCTGACTTCGGTGGTGAAGTAGAACGTGTCTTATCAATGGTTGATTCGGTTTTATTATTAGTCGATGCCGTTGATGGCCCGATGCCACAAACGCGTTTTGTCACCCAAAAAGCCTTTGCATTAGGTTTAAAGCCGATTGTTGTGATTAATAAAATTGACCGTCCCGGTGCTAGACCTGATTGGGTAGTTGATCAAACCTTTGATTTATTTGATAACTTAGGGGCAACTGATGAGCAACTTGATTTCCCTATTATTTATGCGTCTGCCATTAATGGTTATGCGGGCTTAGAAGCCGATGTTTCAGGCGGCGATATGACACCGCTATTTGAAACCGTGGTTGAAAAAGTAGCACCACCTGCCGTTGATATCGATGCACCTTTCCAAATGCAGGTTATCAGCCTAGATTATAATTCGTATGTCGGTTTAATCGGTATTGGACGCATTCAACAAGGGACTGTTAAACGTAACATGCAGTTAACCTTGATTGATAATGAAGGTAAAACACGTTCAGGACGGATGCTAAAAATTTACGGTTTTAATGGTTTAGAACGCGTTGAAGTTGAAACAGCACAAGCGGGTGATATCATCGCCTTCTGTGGTATTGAAGCGCTGCAAATTTCAGAAACCTTATGTGATCCTGCTAACGTTGCTGCTTTACCGCCGTTAAGCATTGATGAGCCTACAGTGAGTATGACTTTTCAAGTTAATAACTCACCGTTTGCAGGGAAAGAAGGTAAATTTATTACCACCCGTCAAATCAGTGACCGCTTAGATAAAGAATTGCAACACAATGTGGCATTGCGAGTAAGCAATACTGATGATCCTGATAAATTTAAAGTCTCAGGTCGTGGTGAGTTGCATTTATCAGTTTTAATTGAAAATATGCGTCGTGAAGGCTTTGAAATGGGTGTTTCACGTCCTGAAGTGATTATCAAAGAAATTGACGGCGTTAAATCTGAGCCCTTTGAATATGTGACCATTGAAGTTGAAGAACAGCATCAAGGCCCTATCATGGAAAAATTAGGTGACCGTAAAGGTGACTTAAAAGACATGGTACCTGATGGTAAAGGCCGTATTCGTTTAGAGTATATTGTGCCGTCACGTGGGTTATTAGGTTTTCAAACTGAATTCTTAACAGCAACCTCTGGTTCTGGTTTGTTTTATCATGTCTTTGACCATTATGGTCCAATGAAAGAAGGCACTGTCGGTACACGTGTTCGTGGTGTATTAATTTCTATGGCAAAAGGTAAGGCGGTAGATTATTCATTACATCCTCTGCAAGCCCGTGGTGAATTATTAGTCGTTAATGGCGATGAGATTTACGAAGGTATGTTGGTTGGTATCCATTCTCGCACCAATGATTTAGCTGTTAACCCAACTAAACCTAAGCCACTAACAAACGTACGTGCCTCAGGAACCGATGAAAGTATATCTTGTGCTAAAATTCAAAAAATGACCCTAGAGCAAGCTTTAGAGTTTATTGATGATGATGAATTAGTTGAAGTGACACCTGAATCAATCCGTCTACGTAAAATTTTATTAACAGAAGTTGAGCGTAAACGTAATAAATAATAACTAGGTAGGCTATTAAGTAAGAAATATTAACATCCATTTCTTGCTTAATGTCTGTCATCGTTAGAAAACAATGCTAGAGTTTGAGTGGGATATTCAAAAAGCAAGTCGTAATGTGCACAAACATCAGATTACGTTTGAGGAAGCAAGCACGGTTTTTGCCGATATATTATCCGTTACATTTCCAGATATACAAGATGCTATTCATGAAGAAAGATATTTAATTATCGGGCTTTCAAGTAACAATAGAATCTTAGTCATTGCTCACCTTTATCGAGATGAGACAGTTAGAATAATTAGTGCTCGACAAGCAACAAAACGAGAACAAAAATATTATGAACTCACAAAATAACGATGAACTTCAAGAAGAATATGATTTTTCTCAGATGGCTGATGGTATTCAGGGAAAATATGCTCAACAATACCATAAAGATGCAACACTCGTGCTACTTGAGCCTGACGTGTCTAAAGTCTTTACCACAGCAAAATCAGTTAATGATGCGTTAAGAGCCTTATCAAAAATTATTCAGCAACATGAACATGTCGCATAATATTTTTCATTTAAAAATATCTCAATACATAATATGCCAGATAGAACAGCAAGCGTCGAACGCAATACCCTAGAAACTCAAATTAGCATTAAGATTAATCTTGATGGTAATGGTCATGCTCAATTTAATACCGGCGTGCCTTTTTTAGAGCATATGCTCGATCAAATTGCTCGTCATGGGCTGATTGATTTGGAAATTAATTGCAAAGGCGATGTACAAATAGATGACCATCATTCTGTTGAAGATATTGGCATTACATTAGGGCAAGCCGTTGCAAAAGCGATTGGTAATAAACAAGGTTTAGTGCGATATGGTCATGCTTATGTGCCATTAGATGAAGCCTTATCACGTGTTACCGTTGATTTTTCAGGCCGACCCGGCCTATATTATGAAGTCGATTATCCACGAGCGATGATTGGCAGCTTTGATGTGGATTTATTTCGTGAATTCTTTCAAGGCTTTGTAAATCATGCGGGTATTACCTTACATATTGATAATTTAAAAGGTAAAAATGCTCATCATGTTGCTGAAACTATTTTTAAAGCAACGGGGCGTGCCTTACGCATGGCAATGACTGAAGATGAACGCATGCAAGGCATGATGCCATCAACAAAAGGTGTGTTATAAATGAGTACCGTTGCCGTTATTGATTATGGTATGGGCAATTTACATTCTATTGCCAAAGCCTTGCAACATGTCAATCCTAAAGTCACTATTCACGTTACCGCTGATAAAAATACCCTTTTAGCTGCTGACCGCATTGTATTACCCGGTGTCGGAGCGATGGGCGAATGTATGGCCGCCTTACAGCGTAATGATTTAATCGACGTGATTCAAACAATAGCCGCAAACAAACCCTTTTTAGGCGTATGTTTAGGCATGCAAGCCCTTTTAACGTCTAGTGAAGAAAATGGCGGCACAAAAAGCCTTAATTTAATTAGCGGCAAGGTTAATCATTTTGCGGATAAGCTAACTGATACCCAAGGTGAACGCTTAAAAATTCCGCATATGGGCTGGAATCAAGTGCAACAAACTCAGCACCCGCTATGGCAAGCGATCCCACAAAATAGCCGCTTTTATTTTGTACACAGTTATTTTGCACAACCTGACGATAGCCAGCATATTGCAGGCACCACTGAATATCCCCTGCCTTTCACCTCTGCTATTGCTCAAGATAATATTTTTGCCACCCAATTTCATCCCGAAAAAAGTCATGCCGTTGGTTTGCAATTACTACAAAACTTTTTAACTTGGGATGGTCAAGCCTAGCTGCTTTTAAAAATAGACTAAAGTCTACGCCCCCAACTTAAAATTATTTTATACCTATTCCTTACCCACCTATTTTATTAAGAGAACAACATGCTATTAATTCCCGCTATTGATTTAAAAGATGGTAAATGTGTGCGTCTACGTCAAGGACGTATGGATGATAATACTGTATTTTCAGATGACCCTGTTGCCGTTGCTGGAAAATGGGTAGCACAAGGTGCAAAACGCATTCATTTAGTGGATTTAGATGGTGCCTTTGCGGGAAAACCTAAAAATGCGGCTATTATTAATCAAATTGCCAACGCCTATCCAGACGTACCGGTACAAATTGGCGGCGGTATTCGTGATGAAGCCACTATTCAAGCTTACCTTGATGCAGGCGTAGAATATGTCATTATTGGCAGTAAAGCCGTTAGCGACCCAGCTTTTGTTCGTGAAATGGCACAAAAATTTGCCGGTCATGTGATTGTCGGCCTCGATGCCAAAGACGGTAAAGTAGCAATTGATGGTTGGGCAACCCTTTCTGATTATAATGTCACTGACTTAGCTCAAGCCTTTGAAGCACATGGTGTAGTCGCCATTATTTATACCGATATTGCCCGTGATGGCATGATGCAAGGGGTTAATGTTGAAGCCACTGCTCGCTTAGCACAGGCAATTAGTATTCCTGTGATTGCATCAGGCGGTATTACCAATATGGATGATATTAATGGTCTTGGAGCGGTGGCGACAGAAGGTATTATGGGAGCTATTACCGGACGGGCGATTTATGAAGGCACCTTAGATTTTGAATCTGCCGCTAAAATTGCTGAAAAATTCAGCGTATGAGTTTAGCAAAACGCATTATCCCTTGTTTAGATGTCGCAGATGGACGCGTAGTTAAAGGCGTAAAATTTGTTGATATTCGTGATGCAGGCGATCCTGTTGAAGTCGCACGTCGCTATAATCGCGAAGGGGCTGATGAAATCACCTTTTTAGATATTGGTGCTACCAACGATAACCGCGAAACCATGGTACATATGGTTGAACAAGTCGCCAGCGAAGTGTTTATTCCTTTAACAGTCGGCGGCGGTATTCGTACTGTTGACGATATACGCCGTATGCTCAATGCGGGAGCGGATAAAGTCGGTATTAACAGTGCCGCTATTTTTAATCCTGAATTTGTTAAAGAAGCTGCTAATAAATTTGGCACGCAATGTATTGTGGTTGCCATCGATGCAAAAAAAGTCAGTGCTGAACATGAAGCCGATAAATGGGAAATTTTCACCCACGGCGGCCGTAAACCAACGGGTATTGATGCGGTTGAATGGGCGATTAAAATGGTCGATTACGGTGCTGGTGAAATTTTACTCACCAGTATGGATCAAGATGGCACTAAAGTCGGCTTTGATTTAGCCTTAACACGCACTATTAGTGAAGCGGTGCATGTGCCTGTTATTGCCTCTGGCGGTGTTGGAAATTTAGAGCATCTCGCCGAAGGAATTTTACAAGGCAAAGCTGATGCAGTGTTAGCCGCGAGTATTTTTCATTTCGCTGAATATAGTATCGAAGAAGCTAAACAGTATATGCAGGCACAAGGGATTGAGGTGCGACTATAAATGAATGACACATGGCTAGATAAAATACAATGGACTGATGATGGTTTAATTGCGGTCATTGCACAGGATATTAATTCAGGAAAAGTGGTGATGTTTGCGTGGATGAATCGTGAATCACTCGCTTTAACGCAACAAACAGGCTATGCCGTTTACTGGTCACGTTCACGTCAACGCTTATGGCGGAAAGGTGAAGAATCCGGTAATCAACAAAAAATCATATCAATTTCTGTGGATTGTGATGCTGATGTAATTCTATTAAACATTGAACAACAAGGCGGCATTGCTTGTCACACAGGCCGTGAAAGCTGTTTTTATCGCACCTTAGAAAATAATCAATGGGTTGAAAATTCACCGGTTTTAAAAGACCCTGCTGAAATGTATTCTAAATAAAGTATTTTTTAATTATTGATGTTGGAGTTAGTTGAGATACAAGGCATTGCGCGTCAAGGAATGACACAACCTTTAATTTGTCGTGGTGATAATGGAAAGCTATATTATGCTAAGGGTAAAGCAGCAACGGCTTCAGGTCTCATAAAAGAATGGATGGCAGCTAACTTAGCGAAGGCTTTGGAATTACCTATTCCAATATTTCATATTGCCTATATTGATGAGAAATTAATTAAACATTCTGATATTTCAACTAACTCTTTAGGTAGCGGTCATATCTTTGTTTCTGAGCAGGTTCAAGCGACTACTGAATTTAAATATCCCTTACTAAAACAAGTCAGTGAAAAAGTACAAAGAGACATTTTATTATTTGATTTATGGGTTGAAAATAGTGATCGAACTTTAACAGCTCTTGGTGGAAATCCTAACCTATTATGGCAAAGCTTAGATAATGAGCTGTATATTATTGATCATAATTTGGCTTTTGATGATGCATTTAATATAAATGATTTTAAAGACACTCATGTTTTTCAATCTCAACTTGCTAATTTTCAACTCGATTTAATTGATAAACAACATTTTGAAGCTAAGATGATGGATAGCTTAAAAAATTGGCAGCAATGGTGGGATGCAATTCCTGATATTTGGAAGCAAGAAAATACGGGCTCAATGCAATTCAAACCTGAGAGAATACTGCAACGATTAATAGATGAAGCAAAAGGTAGACTTTGGGAGAAATACTTATGAATAGACAAATAGCTCAATACAGCATTATTCGCTTTCAGCCTTTTACTGAAACAGAAGAGTTTGCTAATGTAGGGCTCGTGCTATATTTAC
>ENA-ORXI01001200-ORXI01001200.1-sediment-metagenome-genome-assembly--contig:-NODE-1200-length-20564-cov-4.575877_pt1 | contig 20564 bp, 21 predicted proteins | sample MGYA00237861_ERZ511468 | MGnify/ENA primary metagenome ERZ511468 (study PRJEB26299, sample SAMN06266213) | sediment metagenome | isolation source: Hudson Canyon methane seep mesocosm | place...
CAGCAAAAATTCCCAATTGAGATAGTGTCAGCAGGGATTTAGCAGAAAGGTCGATTGTTGGCATTTTGTACATAGTGGATTCACCCATAGGGCCTCATTGAAGAAGGTGGTTGATTATATTTAGGGACATAGAAACGATGGATCTGCAAACAGACTCGGAATGGCCTTCAGAGGTCGCTCAAATTAATGATTAAGATGGGGTCGATATACTCCAAATAGACCCCCACTTGGGCGCCCACAGCGGCCAGAACAATGAGGATGATGATCCTACGGCCCCATCCTCGCTTCTTGGTAGTAATCTCGGGCTCGGGGGCGTCCTCGGACGGCATCTCGACCGCTTCCGGCATTGGCGGCATCAACGGCGGCATCGGAAGGACTGGTGTCTCTGCCTCCTCTACCTCGGGATAGAGTTCGTCGAGGTCGGCGAGACCGGGGGCAGGGGGAATCTCGCCCATCATCGCCTCCCACTGCTCGTCAAACACCGATTGAGTCAGAGGGGTGACGAGGACACCGACGGCTCCTGCAGAGTAAGCGGCGTCCCCAGCTTTGGCAGTACCTGATCTGGAGGTGATAATGGCTATTCTTGCACTATAGTCGGTCTCACGCATCTCAAGCGCTGCTATGTGACCGTTCATCGAAGGGATATCAAGAGCTAGGAACACTAAATCGGGCTGTAGTCTGACATATTCGTCGACCGCTTTGTCGCCATCACCACAGAACTCAGTACGCCATCCTTGGTGTTTCATGATACTTCGTATCCTGCCCTCAGTGGTGGCGTTGCCAACCACCACAAGCGCAAGTGGCTGCTCTTCGGTGGACATCTTCACACCGACGTGTGGGTCGCGCTTCAAGAACGGCGCGGTCACTGGTCGGAACATCACTCTAGAATAGTATCAATGAGCCATGATGGATCGAAGTCGATGAGATCATCGTAACCCTGGCCAACGCCGGCCAGTACTATCGGGCGGCCTGTGGCGTGGGCAATAGAAAGAGCGGCCCCGCCCTTGGCGTCGGTGTCGAGTTTGCAAAGAACGGCGCCGTCGAATCTCAGCATACGCTGGAATTCGATGGCTTGTGTAACCGCGTCGTTGCCAGCTAGGGCATCGGCCACGAAAATCACCAGATGGGGTTGTGTGACCCGATGCACCTTGCGCAATTCCTCCATCAGGTTGGTCTTGTTCTGCATCCTGCCTGCGGTGTCGATGATTACAACGTCTTCACCACGGGCCTTCGCGCTCTCTACGGCGTCACGGGCAACCGCCGCCGCATCGCCCCCCCTCTGGCTGCTGATACAGCGCACTCCGAGGCGGTCGGCGTGAACTGCGAGCTGGTCGATGGCTCCGGCTCTGAAGGTGTCTGCGGCAGCCAGTACGATACTGTGGCCCTGCTGACTCAATCGGTGCGCCAACTTTGCGGTAGTGGTCGTCTTGCCGGTGCCGTTGACACCGACCAACATGATGACTACCGGGCTTGCATCCGCCAGAAAGGCGTCTACAGTCTTGTCGAAGTCCCAATATCCTGCTTCTAGGAGGCGTAGTAGGGCTCTCCTGAGGGCTTCCTCAACGACTACATCGAGTTTCTTAGTGGTGGATATTCGACTGCCTATGAGTGTCGCCTTGAGTGTATGAATGACTTCCTCAACGGCACTCTGCGCCATATCAGATGACAGTAATTCCTCTTCAAGTTCCTCTAAAATCCTGTCCAGTTTGTCGCTGCTCATCACCACACGGCCACCTGTCTTAGTGGTTGAATCACCAAAATCAACCTTGATCTTGGCAGGTCCACTAGCGACGAGCCCGTGCCCAGTAGTGCTCTGCATCGGATTCTTAGTTGCAGGTTTCTCTGATTCGGTGGGTCGCTCAGCCTTCTCCACAGATGCTGCTCGACGGGCCTTCTTGCGTTCCTTGCGCCCGGCGGGTTTGGCGAATGGGTCCTCAGTAACCTCATCAGAATCATCCCACTCGGCTTCAATTTCTGGAGTGGGGGCGGTTTCCTGAGGAGTTGGTCTAGCCTCTTCTAGGGCTTCTTTCAGACGCTTGCCCTGCTCGACGGCCTCTTCAGCCTCGACAGAGTTTTCCTCGGCGGTGATTTCTTTCTCATCGGTCTTCTTGAAGTGTTTTTTGAAGCGATCGAACAGCCCCATATGCTCACCTCAATCATCTAGGGTGAGGTCGGTACCTCGCTTACGCCTCGCGCGGCGTGGGACGGGTGTGTTGGGGGTCGGCTCTTCGGTAATTGTCTCTGATTCCAAACCCTCTACGCTCTCATTGAACTTCTGTGCGAGGTCGATAGTAGACTGCTCCAATTCGTCGAACTCCATCTTCATCCTCTCAATGATAGAGATAAGTTCCTCACTCCTCTTAGTGAGAATATCGGCTGCCTCTCCTCTGGTACGCTCGGCCTGTACCCTACTGCCGATGTCCACTACAGCACCACCGTCAGCTGGGATATCGGCCACTATCTGGACTCCTGAGCCGAGAGGTATCATAGCTCCCTCGGCCCCTTCTTTGGGGATGGCCAACAGAGCCTCAATGGCCTGCATTTGCTCGATTCGAATGGATTCTAGTTGACGCACCTGCTGTTCGATGGCCTGCATACGCTCGCGGTTAACTTCGACCAGTTGGGCGATCTGTTGAAGCTCCTCGCGGTCGACTGCCATCATGCCGCTCGTGATGCCCGACACCCAAGAAGCCGTCGGGAGTCATTCCCCGTCCCAGATTCCCTCTGCGACCATGAACTCCATGACCTTCGTGGATACGTTGGCCCGATTGCCGCCGCGTACTCCTGTCGCTGAGATTTTGAATACCTCGGCTGGAATATCCTCCGCCTCGCGTATCTCGTAGCCGACTTTCCGGCCGTAAGAGACGGCTTCTATGTCTGGCATGATCCACGCCTCGACATCCTCCCCTTGGTAGCGGTGCTCTATCATCCGCTTGCGCATCAGAGCTGAGTAGGGATCTGATTCAGATACGGGTGTGTCCCGAATACCCACAATCACGCGGTTACCTTGGTCGAGCTCTTGTTGAATGAGCCATTCGTGACCGACATGTAGCGGTTGCCAACGCCCGGGTAACAGTACGCCCTTCGGTTTCTCGAATAAGTGCGCCAATTGGTCGACCAAGTCATCGACGCGCTTACCATCTTCTCCACTTGAGTCGAGAGAGAAGTGGGCGCACTCAGGCTCGTCAAACGGATCGGTTATTCCCGTGAAGTTGGAGATTTCTCCACTTCGGGCCTTTGCGTAGAGTCCCTTCGCATCACGCTCCTCACAGACCTCTAGAGAAGTGGAAACGTGTACCATCATGGCGTTTTCAGGGAGAATGTCGAGTATCTTCAGACGAACATCCTCGTAAGGTGTGATGAAGGAGCATAGGACGTTGGTGTGTTTGGAGATCATCTTGGCCATGCGAGCCACCCCTAGTAAGTGGCGCTCGCGGCCTTCATGACTGAAGTCGGTATTCGAAAAGAAGTCGCGAATGGTGTCGCCATCTAGCACTTCACAACCGAAGCGGTCGGCCGCAGCCATAGCGATGGTTGTCTTACCTGCCCCTGAGAGGCCAGTTAGCCAGACTACGCGATTGCCCATCACAGCCACCTGAAATACGGCCGTGCCACAGTAGTTCCCTATATCACACCGCCGGGAGCGCGTACAACCTATATCGTACGGGGGGCAGGAGTAGTTGTGTCGATGATGGAGAATTTGGTGCCCGATGTTGGGGCTTTCCTGTTAGGGGCTCCGAAATCAGGGACTACTTGGCTAGCCAACGTGTTGGAGCAGCACCCCGGAATCTGTATCTCGGATCCAAAGGAGCCGAACGAAGTAGCAACACATAGAGGGACTTTTGGTAGAAATGTCGGAGAACCAGATTGGGAGAGATATGCAGAATGTTTCACGGGAAAAGGGCTGAAGATGGATTGTTCGGTACACGCACTCGCTTGTCCGGTTTCTCCTAGCAGAGTCGCCAAGCACTGGCCGGAAGCGCGGTTCGTAGTTTGCTTGAGGGAGCCTCGGAGTCGTACAATCAGTCATTGGGGTATGGTGCTAGATACAGAGGAGGATAGGCAGAATGGTGCTGACTGGTCCGATTTTGCCTCTGCGTGGCGTGATGAGCGTTTGAGTTGTGACACGTTGTACGGAGCCTGTATGGAAAGGTGGTTGGGGAGTTTTTCTCGAGACTGTTTCCTTCTGATTGAATCGAGTAGGATGAGAAATGAGGAGGAATCTGTTCTGGCTGAGGTGTTAGATCACCTCGGTATGGAAGCTTACGACTTTGATTTGTCCAATGTGCGCAATGCCAATACTGCTGGGGACAGGCGGCCGCTCACATTGTTCGGCCGAGGATTCAGGTTTGCCGCTGCTCTGATTCCGGGTTTCCTCAAGCAACCATTAGTATCATCACTCCAAGGAAAAGGGGTCAATGTGTATAAATTGCCAATCATCAGTAAGGCTCGTCCTACTCGAGCTGTTCCGACGCCCGAGCAATGCGTTGAGATGAACGATGAAGTGACTGGTGATATTGAAAAGTTGGAGAGGATTACTAGTTTCCCTGTCAAACAATGGTTGGATAGTGCTCAGTAGTTACACTTCACCCAGTGCTCAATCCAGCGCTCATCTGCTGCTACCATGAAGTATGGATTCAGGACGTTGTCGACGAGGTCGTAATCGAGGGTTTTACCCTTGGGATCGATAACTAAGCCCCCTGCAGATGAAACGACTGCATGGGCCGCAGCGATATCCCAACATGAAGTGGGCCCAAAGCGAGGATAGAGGTCTGCGCTTCCCTCGGCGACCACACACGCTTTGAGAGAAGAGCCCATACGAATCAGATCATATTTCCCAAGGGAGGTTGCAAACTTCTCGTCCATCTCGCCTCTGTGGGAACCACTAGCCACCAGACGCACGGGTTCGGGCGCCGAACTCGGGCGAACCAGCATCCCTCCTGATGCGCTGGGACCTCTCCTCTCAGCTGGGTGGCCAAGCCCACCGAGCCATGTCACCTTTGAGACAGGTGCGTGCACCACCCCGAAGATTGGTGTCCAGCGCTCTTCGCGCCTCACCATCAAGGCGATATTGACAGTGAACATACCGTTTCTCTTGACGAATTCCTTGGTGCCGTCAAGAGGATCGACTAACCAACAGGTTTCGGAGGTGGTGGGGTCCCCGAGGCGCCCCTCTTCTGAAACGATGGGGGTGTCCGGTTCCATCTTACTCAATCCCTTCACGATTACTTCGTGGGCGGCGATGTCGGCCTCGGTAAGAGGAGATTCGTCATCCTTAGTCGTGACTTGTATGGCGCTCGGCCTGTTGTAGACCTCCAATATGGCCTCCCCGGCTCGCAGCGCGATGGTGACTACGGCCTCATGGTCGAGCATTCGAACACCGTGCTCAGTAGTCCTGCAATTCATCCGCATTGGATTCTAATCTGACTCGGGACTCCTCATCGAGATAGAACAAAAACGGGTCCTCATCACCGACGATGTTCTTCCAAGAGGACATCGTACGAGCCCATATCTCCTCTCTGGAATTCCATTCCAACCAGCGATCCACAAAGTCGCAGTGCCTCTGAATCTTCTCATCTTCGGGTTCCATGCGACGGAGTATAGCATTCGTCTGGGCGAGAAGGATTCCGAAGGGGGGATTCAATTTGTAGGTGGTGAATGGATTGCGCTCCTGGACCACGGTGAGGTGCTCTCGCCAGAGGCCTAACGTGGCATCATAGACGCGACCGATTAGGAGAACGGTGAGAAGAACCGATGCGCCAATGGCGAAAAGACCCCAATATGTAGTGGATATGCCTAGGAAAGTGCCAGAGAAGAGTGGTCGCCAGCGCACGTATGGCCAAATCAACAGCGTCAGAGTGGTGGTCCAGAACCCCATTGAGATGAGGGTCTGGCTCTGTTGGATTCGCCAGTACTGGCGCATGAACCACTTCTTCATCGCACCTTCCCTCCTATGGCTCTCCTTTCACCGTTGCGCGTCTGGGTCTGATTGAGTGGGGTTCTATCCTTGTCCCACAATCAGGGATGGGTCGATGTATGAAGCGAGGTTGTCTTGGAACTCGATCTCCTCTGCGAACGCTCTCTCGAGTTCGTGACGGGTTTTGTCGTCCAAAACAGAGGAATCTGCAGAAACTGGTTTGAATCCAGGTGAGCGAATGGGGTCAAGCACGGCTCGTCGTAACTTTTTGGTTGGAAGAAGAATCTTAGCCAAGCCTGAGAGGAACGAAGGAGGGGTGCGAAGCATCTTTGCCCAACCTGCTGGATTCATCTGACCTCTCTCATTGTAACGAGGAAGTTTGGTGCCTGGTGGCATCTCATTGGCACCCAACCATGAGAGGATTGTGTTAGTGGTAGCCAGTGGATCGGTGGCAATCGAAGATAGTGGAACCACCCTAACTCGCTCACCCAGCTCTTCAATCCAACGCAGAGTAGGTGCTTTCAGGCGTGGGAATTGTAGGAAACTGTAGGTCTCGGGTATATCCTCATCAGGGAGGAATGATTGATTTTGGGATAACTCGATCATGGTGGCCTGGTCGGTGTCATACTCAATCAACCTCTTGCGGTGTTCTTGATGCATGCTAAGCATCAGGTCCACTGGATGACGTAGGGTGATAATGACCCGAGCGTCTGGTAAATGCTCGGAAACCGCCTCGAGTGCGCGTGGGGAATAGAGGTGGAAGGTGGATTTGTCCATCACCCAACGATGTTCCTCGGCCCCATCGAGATCAGCCCTAGGAGCTAGGATGGCTGTTCCCTTCGGATGAATAGGAGATGTAGGAAACTCTGCCGGTCCGGCCATCAAGAAGTGGCTTTCATTCTTCCAAGGGTGGTGGATCTCCTCATGTGAGGCCAGCCAGTGCATCAACGAGGTGGTGCCAGTCTTCGGGCCACCAATCAACAGTAAGTTTGGAGATGGGTGGAACCTGTGCATTCTTCGACCTCCATAGGGACGATGTCGAGGGTGGCTTTGAACGCCGCGCTTGGGATAGGGGTTCATTCCTCTTCAGAAATGGTGGTGTCACGAAAGTGGGCAACCACGACCGGGGCGATGGAATCGGAAGGGGTTATCTCTTCGAGGCTATCGATCAAGACGAAGCGTCGAGGCACGCCATGGCGGCTGCCGAAATTGGAGTATATACGGTGTCTAGCATCATCCTCATCGAGAGCGACTAGGTCGTGACTGAAGCCTTGCTGGCTCTTGCGAGCTCGAAAACTACCTATTGCCCGATACGCCTTCATCGCGCTGGCCACCTGAGGTCGTGATATAAACGCCACGAGACTGGTGAGTTGTATAACGCGGCGATACTGGTGTTGATTCATCCCCAGCCCCTCAAGGTTCAATAGCAGGTCCACGAGATTGTTGCCGAGTGAAATGACTGATGGGAACCCCCCGCAGGGACTCGGAGAAGAGGAGGGGCCGGATTTAGCCGCGCGCCTTTCGGATATGTCGCCCGAGCGACTTGCTGAAGAGGTGATTTCGGTTTGGGAGGAAGTGCTCAGAGTTGAGGGTGAGTTGGCCACTGCACGACAACGCGGTCGCGCCTTGGAGATGGAGTTGGATGCACGAGAGAGTGGTGGTTCGAACAGGGCTAGGGTGGCTGAATTGGAAGAGGCTTTGCGAGTAGCGGATTCAAGGATCGCCCAGATGGAGGTGTTGTTGGAAAACGAGCGGGTCCGCCGTGCTGATATTGAAGTGGGGGGTGAGCAGGGTCGTTTTGTGGAGCTGCAGGATGAAAATGCCCGCCTACTGCGCTCAGAAGAGGAGCATGTGATGTTGATACTCGATATGGAGGCACAGCTCGAGCTTTTGGTTAGTGAAGTAGAAAATCTCAGGCGCCGTTCATCTCAGTGATGACTTTGGATAGTACTCGTTGGAGTTCGTCGGCGTCGTCGAACTCCTCAGCGAGATTTCCTGTGATAATCCAATCAGCACCAGCCTCCGCTGCCTTACGAGCAGCGTCGCCGTCACGGATACCACCACCGACGACAAGGGTGAGGTCACATGCCTCCCTGGCGCTTCGAATCAGATTCTGTCCCACAGGAGAGTCGGCCCCACTCCCTGCCTCAAGATAGAACATGCTGAATCCGTATGATTCGGCTGCCATCGCATATGATCTAACGCGTTTTTCGTCTTCGGGTTGGATGAGGTCGGCTTCGCCAACCTGCCCTGCTTTCCCACCTGGTGAACATATCAGATAGCCCATCGGTAAGGGTGTCACACCCGCCTCACGAATGAAGGGGGCGCCGGCGACCTGTTCCTCGATTAGGAACCGGGGCGAGGTACTGTTCATTAGCATCATGAATGTAATTCCATCAGCTGCAGGAGATAGGGCTGCTGCGCCTTGGGGGAAGAGTATGATTGGAACTGTCCACTCCGTCTCCTCAGATGCCGAATCTTGACTTGAGGCCCATGTGACTAGTTCCAATGCCTCACGTATCGCGATGATTGTATTGTGCACATTATCCATATCCGTGTCAGAAGAGCCGCCCACCAATACCATCCGGCTGCCGGCTGCTACAGCGGCGACGCATCGCTTAGCGGCAACTTCAGGAGTTTGATCTGCAGGGTCGATGAGAATGGCGTGCCGTGTGCCGGTTCCGGGCCGGCAGACGTACTCCAGCAGCCAGTCGGACGTATCTGTCACAAACTGCCGTCCTGAGTTTCCCATCTAAGGCTTTCACACCATTCGGTAGAGAGTTGTCCTTCCGCCGGGAAATCGTTTATCTCATGATGAAAGTACGAAGCCCTATGAGAGTTCTGATATTGGCTGCAATGATGTTATGCGCCTGTCTGTTTACACCCGGTTGCGCTGGAGGAGACCAGGAAGAGATCATCTGTGAGGATGGAGGAGTCCTGACACAATTCGACAGTTATTACTGTGAATTTGAAATCCCCGAAACACCAGAAGGCCAAGAATGCGGTGGGCCGGATGGGGAGTTGACCATCGAAAATGAATGCTACGGCACGCTCAAAATTGAAATGACCAACACAGGGGATACGCCAGTCCACATACTCACATTCGTTTGGTGGGAGTACGAAGCTTGGATGGATTGCGAGCCTATCTCACTGTTTGATGGCCTCTTTGAATTCGACTCAATGGGCACTACTGTAGAAGGAACCTTGCCGGGCTCTGGTAGTTACATTGTGGCATTTGACCACCCCAATTCTTGCGATGAGGAGGATGCTTCCACTCCCGATGCAGAAATTAGTTTCAAAGTCAGTGTGGTGACTTAGAAACCACCTTATCGAAAATCATACAACTCATCGTAGGGTTCCGCACCAGAACCGATAGATCCCCCCCCACGAAAGGAGATTTCTTGTCGGTCCTCATCAATATCAAGAATCGTAGTTCGGAGAAGGAATTGGGCGCCTCTTGAAGCTAGTCTGATTGCAAGGAGTTTGACTAACCAGGAATGTGCGGTCTTGGATGGGCTGTCTTGATCAATTCCAATAGGAATCGTACTATACCAATTTTCAGGAATCGTTGTAAGTGCGTCAGTCAAGATAATTTCCTCTGAGAGTGGTATTTCGGGAAATCCTATCTCAGCTTCTTCAGTATAAACAACTACTCGAGCAGTGGGTGTTTCATCAAGAATAGAATGGGCATGTTCCAGAGCCACTTTAGGGGATCCAAGAATTGCTATATTCACTATTCAACCACTCCAATAGAATTCTTCACAATGTCCAATGCGAACACCGGGCAAGCAGGAATACAGAGCTTACAATGAGTGCAGACGGGTTCATCCACATACACCATGATTCCTTCCAGACGAAGGGCATCAACGGGACACAAGGCGATACAGGCCGCGCAGCCAAAGCACCGATCCTCATCAACCTCGAAGACCGCGTCAACTATTCTGGTCACACCACCTCGAGAGGAAACCACCTCCTAAGAGTGCCCCCACCCCTTTGTTTCCATTGAAGGACATATTTCATAGAATGATTCGATATGAGAACGAATATCTAGTCTTATTTCGATAACCAATCGTGATATGTAGTGAATATGAATTAAACATTCTTACTAAACTGATGATCACGTAACGAAGACATCTCCTTTCGACTGGAAATGAGAGGGATGGAGGGATTGTCTGATGAAAGATGAGTGATACGGCCCCCTATGGTCCTCTATACTCCTGGGCGTACCAGCACCTATCCTGATGAACCCGTCAAGGCTGGTTTGCGAGCTTTCTTTCTTGGTGGAGGAGATGAAGTTGGGAATGTTGGTTGTATCTTGGAAGACTCTACTGGGACGCGTCTTCTGATTGATTATGGATTAGCTCCAACACGTCCCCCCAAATATCCCGCAGAATGTCCACCAGTGGATCATGCAATTATTACTCACAGTCATATCGATCATATGGGAATGGCTCCTTGGTTAGTAGGGCACCTTGGCACTAGATTACATGCAAGCCCTCTTACTGCTTCTCTCTCAGAAGTAATGTGGAGGGATACATACAAAGTATCGAAAATTGAAGGGTATCCTTTAGCATGGGATAGACGAGATTTAGAGGAAGCATTGCAGGCTTGGACAACGCATAAGATAGGGGAGTGGTTCGAGATTGGAGCATGGAAATGTAGGTTTCATCGAGCCGGGCATATTCCTGGTGCGGTGATGATTGAGATAGAGACACCAGAATTGCGTGTACTTTGGTCTGGGGATATGGACACGAGAGCCAGTCCGAACGTTCTGGGAGCTTTACCTGTTGAGTGTGATATATTGTTTCTCGAGGGAACTTATGGGAATCGAATACATCCTCCCCGTATAGAAGAGGAGGAACGTTTTGTTAGGAAGGTACTCGAGGTAGTGGATCGAGGAGGTACCGCCCTTGTTCCCGCATTCGCTTCTGGTCGTGGCCAGGATATCCTCAGGATTCTCCGAAGAGAAGCCCCAAACCTAGAGGTACATTATCATGGAATGGGAACAAGAGTTACACAACTTTGGATGGAACATCCTGAATCGATACGGGAGCCAAAGGGACTCAGTAAGACGTGGCGTTGGTGTCGACGCGTCTCAGGAAAATCTGACCGCCGAAAGGCCTTGGATGCAAATGTGATTGTGACTACGAGTGGAATGCTCGATGGGGGCCCCTCAATTTGGTATGCCAATAGGCTCAGGCACCAAAGGGCCAATGCCATTCTCCTGACAGGATATCAAGCAGAGGGTTCTGGGGGGCGCTTACTCTTAGATGAAGGGAAATTGCGAATATTTGGAAACATCACACCAATTGATCTAGACGTTGAGCAATTCTCCCTATCAAATCACGCGGGTCAAAAAGAACTTACTTCCTTCGCACGTGCGTGCGCGCCTCGCCATGTTGTTATTTTTCATGCGGATCAGGAAGGTAGAGAGGCACTTTCTACACTTTTTGCAGAGGAAATGAAGGTCCACCTTCCTAGCAACCGAGTCGAGATACTCCTAGAATGAGCCTTTTTTTCTTCCGAACCATTCATAGGCCGCTCAGGCCATCCTTCGGTCTACCTAGGCGTGAGCTGTGGTATAGTAGAAAATAAGGTGAAAAAATGGAAGCATTAGACAAACAATTTGGAGTGACAGAAGCGGGAACTACTGTCAATGCAGAGATGAGGGCGGGTTTAACGACATTCTTGACAATGGCGTACATCCTTTTGGTTAACCCAGCCATGCTCTCGGTTGCAGGAATCCCCTTCGATGACGCACTGTTCGCGACGGCAATTGCCGCCTTCGTGGGCTGTACGATAATGGGGCTATACGCGAACTTACCGTTTGCACTAGCCCCTGGAATGGGACTGAATGCGTACTTTACGTTCGCAGTGGTTCTCGGTATGGGCATATCTTGGCAGGTTGCCCTAGCCGCTGTGTTGGTTGAGGGAATTCTGTTCCTCTTGATGTCGATACCCGCTATTCCGGTAATCGGCGGATGGAGAACATTGATGATCAACTCAATCCCGACAGATCTGAAGATTGCCACGGGCGCCGGTATCGGTATGTTCCTAGCAATCATCGGCCTACGGGAGATGGGTTGGATACAAGATGACGGAGCCACACTGGTGAATCTCGGTGCAACAGAGACGTTCCAGTATGACCACGGCGCATTCATCTCGATGGTATGCCTCATCGCAATAGCCGTGATGATGGCCCGAAATATCCCGGGCGCGATCATCATCGGTATTGGAGTAGCCTCAGTTTGGGGCTGGGCGGTCGGTGCATACGACCCCTACAACGACTTCATGGCCGGCGGTGCTGGTTGGGGCTCTGCATATGCAGAGTGGCCATCTGCAGCATTCGGATTCGTAGGCTTACCTGACGAATCCCTCATGGCGGCTACGAGTGCTCTGGGCGACATATCTGGCGGTGCCGGATGGGGTGACTTCCTACTAGTGATGATCACCTTCTTGTTCGTCGATATCTTCGACACCGCTGGAACCCTCTACTCTGTGGGTCGCCAGGCGGGTTACGTCGATGAGAACGACGAGCTGATGAACTCTGACGAGGCATTCGTGTCCGACGCTGCAGCAAGCATAGTCGGCGCAATGTGCGGAACCAGCACGACTACGACATACATCGAGTCGGCTGCTGGTGTCGAAGAAGGTGGAAAGACAGGTCTTGTAGCAGTGACTGTGGGCGTTCTAATGCTCTCAGGACTCTTCTTCTCGGACCTGTTCCAAGCTGTCCCGACATTCGCAGCCGCTTGCGCTCTGGTCATCATCGGCGCTTTGATGATGCGCCAAGCAGCAGACATCAACTGGGCCGACAAGGAGATGGCACTACCTGCCTTCCTGACGATCTGTTTGATGCCCTTCACATATTCCATCGCGGATGGAATTGCTTGGGGTATCATCAGCTATGTGGCCATCAAGCTCGGAATGGGCAAGATGGACGAACTAAACCCAGTCATGTGGACTCTGTTCGCATTGATGGCAATGTTCTACCTGGGACCAGGCGACGAGTCGACGTTCCAGTATCTATTCGGAATGATATTCTGAACGGGAATTACGTAACGGGAAACCCGGGCCTGACGGCATAGCCTGAAGGCCCGGGCCCCTCCCTCAATGAAGCGGGTAGCATGTCTGATGAATTACTCCAAAGCCTGAGAGGCGCCATTCGCACGGTGCCGGACTTCCCCCAAGAGGGGATTATGTTCCGGGACATCACCCCTGTGTTAAGCAATCCAGGCCTCATGTCAGGCATTACCGATCTGTTCGCTCATGATATGGAGGATTTGGGCTGGCGGCCTGAAGCGGTCGTCGGCCCAGAGGCTCGTGGTTTTATCTTCGGCCCTCTTTTGGCCAATCACTTAGGAATTGCATTCATCCCTGTTCGTAAACCAGGCAAGTTACCAGCTGATACAATTCATGCGGAGTACAATCTTGAGTACGGCTCTAACACACTTGAGATGCATGCTGACGCCCTTCGCCCAGGCCAGAAGGTCGTGATAGTAGACGATCTCTTGGCCACTGGTGGGACTGTGGGTGCCTGCATCGAACTTTGCACTGCGCAGGGTGCTGAAGTGCTAGGCTCACTGTTTGTAATCGAACTCTCCGGACTCGGCGCTAGGAAAGCACTCTCCCCAGTCCCTATTCACGCCTTGATCGAGTTCCCGGCCTGATTATCCTAGCATCCCCCCGATTTCTTCAAAGGGACTCCGTGTTTGCATGAGGCGTTAGCCATGGCGAAGACCCCACCTCCACCACCTCCACCACCTCCACCTCCAAAGGCCAAGAAAGCACCACCCCCAAGGAAGAAGAAACCACTATCTTCCAAACCCACGAAAGGACGCCGTAAAGGTGGCAAGAAACCTAGTTCCGCTCCGAAGAAGAGGGGTCGCAGAATCAAAATCAAACTCGGACTCAAACAAGGCCGACTATCAAAGGAGGAGGATACCTATCACGATCAAGTTGGGTGGACAGTCTCTCAGGAGGTCTTGGAGCCACTGGATTCTATTGAGGAAGATCAGAAGCCAGAAGTAGTCAATCACCAATGTACAATGTGTGGTTCCATCATGCAGATTCCACAACCCAAGCGAGAACGCTACAAGGTCATATGCGCTTACTCTGAGTGCGGTCATGAAGACATGATCGGGATATGATTGCGCTCATACCCCCATCACACCGAACAATCTACGTGCTGCTGCTGCGCATAACACTAGGACGAGCAGGCCCCGGATACCATTCTGTGAGGAAACCGCCGAACCGTATCTCGAACCAAGCACCCCACCCAACATGACAGCAACTCCGAAAGACCCAAGCAAATCTATGTCCAGGTTGATTTGACCTGATAGACCAACCCCAACCAATCCAGCTAGGGAATTCAACCAGATGAAAAGCGCCGCAGTTGCGGCAGTTTGTTTGGCTGTGGCCCAGTTGTTCAACATCATCACCGGCGAGAGAAAAATACCACCTCCGATACCTACCACTCCACTAGCAAGGCCAATACTTCCCCCAACAGCGACAGCCTTGGTCCGCTCAGGCAATTCTACCTGCTCGGCTTCCCATTTTCCAACAAATAACCTCCATGCTGCCACCACTAAAGCTACTGAGAGTAGAAGGTCGTAGACATTCCCCCCCACACTCATGTATCCCCCTAAAGCAGCTAGAGGAATACTTGCTACTATGAATGGCAAAGCCCGACTCCAATCATGGTGCCCTGCTCTGTAGTAATGCCAGAAGGCCAATCCAGCAACAATTAGATTCAGCGACCACGCGTATTGCTTCAACCAGACAGCCTCAGCAGAACCGTAACTGGTGAGTGAGAGGATTGCAAGGTAGCCCGAACCTCCTCCATGACCGACCGAGGAGTACAGCGCTGCCACGATGAAGAGACCGGCTAGAATTAGCCACATCTCACTTGAAACCACAGACCAGCGACATAGGAAGAACACTTCAACTCAACCTCCACTCAACCGCCATGGAGACCAGCGTCACCCTGCAGCGGGCCATCGAGCTCGCATGCCTCGAGACCATAGGCAGGAAAACCGAGACGGTGCAGTTGGATGACGCCGCTGGACGCGTCCTGGCTACGAACCTCGCATCGAAGGTGGACGACCCAAGATTCGACAACTCTGCCATGGATGGGTGGGCCGTACGGGTCGTTGATTGCAAGGCCGAAGGCACAACACTCTCCATCGTTGGAACCAGCAAGGCCGGGGGCGATGCACCTCCTGAGGTCGGCACCGGCGAGGCTTGCCGAATCATGACAGGAGCACCAGTCCCAGAGGGTGCTGACGCCATTGTGATGGTCGAGGATTCGGAGGAGGTCGGCAACACAGTCCGAATCCTCGGACCCGCCCGACCCGGATACATACGAAAGAGAGCTGAGAATCTAAGAGTCGGACAGGAAGCTCTGGAGAAGGGCACCCACCTAGATCCAGCGGAAATATCCCTAGCTGCGACCATGGGTCATGGTGAGATTGAAGTCGTAGTTCGACCCAAACTGGCCATCATCAGCACTGGAGATGAACTCATACCCCCAGGTATCGAACTCGCTGCTGGGCAGATATACGAATCTAACTCCTACGGCATTGCCGTGTTGATTGAGAAGATGGGCGGCCAAGCGATTCGCTACGATGTCGTTCACGATACTATCGACGGACTGCGCGAAACTCTCGACAGCGCCGCCCACGAATGCGATGCGATCCTCACCAGTGGGGGAGTCAGTATGGGGAAGTGGGACCTTGTCCGTCGCTTGATGGAAGAAGAGGGAAATCTTTCGTTCTGGAGAGTGAAAATCAGACCCGGTGGCCCCCCTCTCTTTGGGACTTGGAAAGGAACACCCCTCTTCGGCCTACCAGGAAATCCAGTCAGCAGCCACGTGGTGTTCATCTCTCTCGTCGCCCCTTGGCTCTCTCATTGCATGAAGGCACACCCAGAGAACGGCCCCATTCTCGGCGACAAGGTCAGAGTCAAACTCGCCGAGGGAATCAAAGGCGCGCCCGGAAAACTCTGCATGAGGAGAATCAGGATAGAGGCCGGCGAGGATGGTTTGATCGCCACTGTTCTCACTCATCAGGGCAGTGGTAACATCCACAGTATGGTGGCCCACAATGGCTTGACATTACTCCCGCCTGACACCGATGCGGAGGCAGGGGACATCATCGATGCACTTTGGTGCCGGTAGAGCCTTTCAGAGGCAGCCCTGCTAGATCATAGTGATGGTAACGAACTCAATAATCGAGATCACCACATATGCCAGCACACCTAGAACACTCAAACTGAGATACATGAAAACACCCCAAGGCGAAGCGCTATTTTCAGACACCCTAGAGACCAACTTCTGTTTGTTCCCTGATTCCGACAGCCCCTGTTCACGACAAATTTCGCGAAGCTCCCCCTTCGTCTTTCCTTCTAGCACATCCCTGTATCTATCCTCTCGACTCCCCTCCAAGAACAGAGATTGAAACAACCCTGCTATCACTAGAAAGACAGCTGCTATGGTCACACCGATTATACCCAACACCGCGATAACCAAGAATATCCCGAAAATAATGAGGGGGATCCCTGTTAGAGACACACCGAACAAGAAGATCAGTATCACTGCCAGAGAGAGTAACTTCAACTCTATCGCCGAGGTCCCCATTATCGTTTCCAACAACAGCCTCAGCTGGACCGAAGGGTCCTGTAACTCCTCATCAGAGAAACGACTTAGGGGTTGCATTTCCGGATTTATAAAATAGTTAATCCACCATAACCGACGTTGACTATCCAACTCCTCCTTAGGAAACGCCGACGCACCCCCACCATGCTCTTCTTCCCCACTCATATGTTCCAGCAACCCCCTCTGGGACTTATTCGTTTTCACGGCATTTGTATGAACTGTCTGGAGAATCCAATACATGAATTCAAGGACGTCCTCGCGCACGCATGCTTCCACAAGGAAGTTGAGCCATGGCTAAGCGATTGAAGAACGGCGCATCCAATGATGGATGGATAGAGGTTCGAGGAGCCCGTACCCACAATCTCCAGAATATCGATGTCAAGATTCCCAGGGGCAAGTTCGTCGTTCTCTCAGGTGTTTCCGGCTCGGGTAAGTCAAGCCTAGCCTTCGACACACTCTATGCCGAGGGGCAGCGCCGTTACATCGAGAGCCTAAGTTCCTACGCGAGGCAGTTTTTGGGCCAGATGAAGAAGCCCGATTGTGACAGCATCGAAGGCCTCTCCCCTGCCATCAGCATCGATCAGAAGCAAGGCAGTCACAACCCCCGCTCCACCGTGGCTACCGTGACCGAGATCATGGATTACATGCGCCTTCTTTGGGCCAGAGTCGGGCTTCCGCATTGCCCTGATTGTGGCAAGGAGGTCGCAAGGAGAACTGTGCAGGAGATAGTCGATGATGTGCTATGGCGATTCGAGGGCCATGCAGTGGCCGTCTGGAGCCCAGCGGTGCGCGACCGCAAGGGAACTCACGCCGACCTATTCCGAGCGCTTGTCGAGCAAGGGTACCTTGGGGGTAAGGTGAACGGGCGCGATGCCGATTTCGAAAACCCCCCAGAGCTTGAGAAGAACCTCCGTCACGATATAGATGTCAGAATCGATCGAATCCGACTCGAGAGGGTGACCCGACAGCGACTCACTGAAGCGGTGGACGCCGGACTCAGACTAGGCGCTGGTGCTGTGGCGATCGAGAGCCTCAAGGCACCCAAACTGAGGAAGTCCGACGATCCAGATGAGCAGAGATTCCAGACAGGGCAGGGAGAGTCAATAGCGTACTCTGAGGAGTTCGCCTGCCCAGAACACGGCGCATTCCTGCCTGAGATGAGTCCACGAGTCTTCTCATTCAACAACCCCCTAGGCGCGTGCCCATCATGCCAGGGTCTCGGTGTTCAGAGGAACTTCTCCTCTGATCTCGTTATAGATCGACTCGCTACGGTCGGAGAAGGTTGCATCACACCGTTTCGCCGCTCAATGATGTCTGGGTGGTACAGGACACAGATGACGCAGACTTGTGAGCACTATGGGATCCCACACGATGTCCCGTTCGGTCAGTTGGACGATGAAGCCCAGGATATCATGCTGAACGGCTCGGGTGACACGATTATCACCTTCAATTTCGTATCAAAAAAAGGCTCCTCGTACCAGATGGTCCGTCCTTGGGAAGGTGTCTTCGCGCGCCTACGGAGGACTTACACGGACACCAGTTCGAATCGGACTAGGTCACGACTCACGTCGTATATGACCGACGAGCCGTGCCCCGACTGCCGGGGCCAGAAGCTGAACAACGCGGTGAGTATGGTCACGGTGGGTGGTGTCTCCCTGCCCGAGATATCGTTCTGCAGCGTCCTAGAAGCCCTCGCAGTTGTACAGAACTGGCGCATCGGAGGCTTGGACGATACCTGGTCGAGACTCGACAGAGAGGAACCTCATACCCCCACAGTCTCGAAGACCGAGCACCTCGATGAGAGATCACTGTTTATCGCTCACGATATCATCAAGGAGATTGAATCCCGACTTCGTTTCCTTGCTCTTGTAGGACTCGACTACCTCACTCTCGATCGCCGCGCCAATACCCTCTCGGGCGGCGAGTCTCAGAGAATCCGTCTGGCTACTCAGATAGGGACACGCCTGACAGGTGTGATGTACGTCCTTGACGAACCCAGCATAGGCCTTCATCCGAGAGACAACGGCAGACTGTTGGAGACCCTCAGAGAGCTGACCTCTCTCGGTAATACCCTACTTGTGGTAGAGCACGATGAGGCGACTCTACGACAGGCTGACTGGCTCGTAGATCTTGGTCCCGGTGCGGGCAAGGAGGGCGGCAGAGTGGTGTCCAATGGCAGCCTTGAACAACTCCTCAACAGCAAAGAAAGTGTGACCGGAGCTTATCTCTCAGGCAGGGAGAGCATCCCCCTCCCTGAAGACCGAGCCACACCGGATGATGATCGATGGCTCGTAGTGACCGGCGCCCGTCAGAATAACCTACAGGACATAGACGTCAGAATCCCCCTTGGGTGCATTGTTGCTGTGTCTGGTGTTTCGGGCTCAGGAAAATCTTCTCTCGTGACTTCCACCATAGCCCCCTCTCTCCAACGAGAACTCCACGGGGCCGACACCACTCCCGGTAGTCACGACAAAATCGAGGGCTACGAACTCATTGACAAGACCATCGTCATCGACCAATCTCCAATTGGACGCACCCCCCGCTCCAACCCGGCCACATACACCGGAGCATTCTCTCCGATACGCGATTTGTTCACCCAGACCAACCTCGCCAAGGAGCGTGGCTACCAACCCGGCCAATTCTCTTTCAATGTGCGAGGCGGCAGGTGTGAGGCCTGCAAAGGCGCTGGTTCGAGCAAACTTGAGATGAACTTCCTGCCCGATGTCTGGGTGGTCTGCGACATCTGCAAGGGCAAGCGCTACGCCCGCGAAACTCTAGAGGTCAAGTGGCGCGGCAAGAACATCCATGATGTCCTCGAGATGAATGTCACCGAGGCCTGCGAGTTCTTCGCCAACCAGCGTTCAATTTACCGCATTTTGTCAACAATCCGGGATGTCGGTCTGGGCTACATCCGTCTGGGCCAGCCCGCTACAACCCTCTCTGGAGGCGAGGCCCAGAGGGTCAAACTTGCCACCCAGCTTCACCGCCCGGCTACCAAGCACACTGTGTACATCCTTGACGAACCAACCACGGGCCTCGCCTTAGCTGACGTCCATCAACTCATCGAAGTACTCCTTCGTCTACGCCGTAACGGCCACACAGTCATCATCATCGAGCATCATCTCGATGTAATCAAATGCGCTGATTGGGTCATAGATCTCGGACCTGAGGGTGGTGAGCGGGGCGGTTTGGTGGTTGCCGAGGGGACTCCCGAAGAAATTACCGAGAACCCTGACAGCTACACCGGGAAGCACCTGTTAGGCTTCGTATGAGCATGTGCCGGGCTAAGCCTTGAGAAGGGGCACCACATCAGTTCCTCTGATGTACCGCTCAGGGAACCCCGCGCTTTCCGATGCTACGTTCGATAAGAGCTCCTATGAGGAGGCTAACTGGTGGGATGAGGAATCCAACCTAATGTCCATTGAAGGAGTAGCTGAGAAGACAGGGTTCCTCCTCTTGATTACAGCGTCCACCGCCATAATGACGGCCTTTTCAATGCCAGAGGCATGGCCTCTGATTTTAATTGGAGCAGTGGGAGGACTTGTCGTTGCTTTGATGGTGATTTTTTCTGGATCCATGAATCCAGTGTTGATTTGTTCTTACGCAGCTTTGGAGGGACTGGTTCTCGGAGGAATAACTTGGGTTTTCGAGGTTGGTTTAGATATGCCAGGTATTGGTATTCTCGCAGCACTTCTCACCTTCCTCATCCTTGGGGGTATGATAGCCATCTACAGAGCCGGGCTAATCGCATGGGACCGTAACACACAGATTGCGGTTTCATCAGCACTAGTTGCAATTATTCTCATCTACATAATTTCAATCATAGGATCATTCTCTGGATGGTACGCAATTCCATATATTCACGGCGCTGGTCCAATCGGCATCCTGTTTTCCCTCTTCGTTGTAGGAATAGCATCCCTCTGTTTGGTTGCGGACTTCGACTTCATCGAGAAGGGAGTGGAGAGAGGTGCTCCCAAGCAATTGGAGTGGAGA
>ENA-ORXI01001203-ORXI01001203.1-sediment-metagenome-genome-assembly--contig:-NODE-1203-length-20555-cov-4.209395_pt1 | contig 20555 bp, 28 predicted proteins | sample MGYA00237861_ERZ511468 | MGnify/ENA primary metagenome ERZ511468 (study PRJEB26299, sample SAMN06266213) | sediment metagenome | isolation source: Hudson Canyon methane seep mesocosm | place...
AAACAAATAGTCATTTGTTTCATGTTTAGTTCATTTTTTAAAAGAAATGCAATAAACTTTTGATAATTATCAGTATTAACCCAGTCTATTTTTTTCTCTTCACTTATTCCAATCCAGATCTCAATAGAGTTTTGGTATAGGGCTTTTTTTCTTAATTCTTCTAAGACCATTTTTTTACCTAGAAATCTGCTCTTTGCATTTTTGATCCACATCTAGGACAAGCACCACCATTGTGCTTATTCCTGCAAACAAGACACACGTACTTTACATTTGTACTGCCGCCTTGACCACCACCGCCAAAGAAGCCTCCGCCTCCACCACTAGATCTTCCACCATAGTTACCCATTTGGCCCATTTGTTTTCTCCTCATATACATAGGAAGTAAAATGAATATTGCCATTACTAATCCAATACTAATGTACCAAGGCACACCAAGATAACCTAGAACAATTTGTAAACCAATACTGAATACAAGTGAGGCACCTAGAAAAATATAATATTTTTTAAGTTGAGGATTCAAATCAAATAAAGTTGTTCCAAAAAAGGTTATAAAGCTTTGTCAGAATTATTCAATTCTATATGAAGAAGGTTTAGAAGTTAATTAATTTCTAGTGGAATAGGATTACCACTACTATCCCAGGCAAAAATTGAATCGTCATCATCATAGGGGGATTTGATAATTAAAGAAACCAAACCAAAAAAATTATTCAAATCAGTTACAGATGGTTCAGCTGAACCAACAGGATGAGAATGTACAATTCCAATGTAACTATTATCAAAAGGTAAGAATGAATGTGGAAAACCAGCAAAAGTGGGGCCTGTGAAATTAAATGGTGGAATAGCAAGTCCGTCGATTTTTATTTCACCACTCCGAGATTTTCCTTTTAAAATTAAAATTCCTTCATTAGGGTGCTTCATCTTACAAAAAGTAACAATACTATCCAATACAGTTTGTTCAAGTAAAACTTTACGCTCAATTATTTTCTTCTTAAAAAGCACAAAAACACTTCAATTACTTAGTAAATTAGTTTTAAGATGAAGATATAGAATATTTAGTATTAGAAAATGATTGTAATTTATCTTCAATTTTAGATGTAAGCTGATGAATTCCAGAATTTATTTCATTAATTTCAGACAAAATTGTTTTAGATTTTAGATTAGCATCATTTTCAGAATCGTTATTTTTAGAAAATTCATTTTCAAATGAAGTCAAATTCTGAACTTTTAAATCACTTAGATCATTTTTCATAGAATTGAAAATATCAGTATAGCCAGATATCTTTTGGATAAATCCATCCAAGAATTCTTCAGTTTCAGTCAATTGTGATAAAGTCTTTTCAGTATCTTTTACAGATATAGCGCCAGAAGAAATTCCTTTTTTAATATTTTCTAAAATTAGAATGATGGTATCAGAGTTTGCAGGAATAAGTGCATCAAAAGGATTTTTAACCAAAGTAGATAAAATACGATCTTGATCCTTATCCAATGAAGATGCATACGCATACCTACCAAGAGGACGGGAGATTTTTGTAAATTGAGTATCAATTTCAGATTTTATCTTAGATTTTTGATTAGTAAATTCATTTAATTTATTTTCCAAAGCCACATATTTTTTAAAATCCTCTGAAGAATGAATTTCATCTATAGAATTCTGCAACATGATTTTCTTATCTTTAATGGATTCCAAATTATCCAGTATCTCTACATTTCTTTTTGTTTTATCAGCATGTTCTTGATTAAGAGATTTAATTTTATTTAACATTTCATTAATTTCATCAAATGCCAACTGATTAGATTCAAAATGTTTTAAAAGTTTTGAAATATTAGCAGAATTTTCATTCATAATTTTAAGATTATTAGTTAATTGATTAGCATATTTTTTGGCAAAAATATGAATTACTCTAGTTTGTCTACCTAACACATCACCAACTTTTTTTAGAAGTTGATTTAAAAAATAATCTAATTTTTTTGCATCGTCCATTGTTGAAACTTGCATTAAATTTTTGACATCCTTTTTTAAAATATCAATTACTTGTTGTTTACCTCTAACTACAATTATAGCTAAATGTTTATCGATGTCATCAATTTTTAAATCATCTTTTTCAAGAACAATACCAATTTTCATTAGATCATCAATAAGAGGAGCAGTATTATTTCTCAAGTTTTTTATTTCAGAAAGAGTTTCAGATTCTCTCAATTTACTAAGATCAGATACAATACGAGGAATATCAGTTAGTGAGATATTTTGATTACCAAGTTTACGCTCTACAGGCGATTCTAACGGTTTTTTTTTACCCCATCCAAATACCATTTGATAGTATTATCCTAAAGGGATTAAAAATGATTCTTTAATTAAAAATTAAAATTCAAGGATTATAGCAAAAATATATGGTAAAAAGTGGAAAAAAATCATTTCATACGGGAACAGTCAAAAAAACAATCAAAATTAATGCGCCAAAAGATAGAGTTTGGAGAAAAATTAGCAATATTGTAGGATTATCATCATGGTTAGTGGATGTAGAAAAAACAGAATATCTATCTAAAATCAAAAAAGGTGTAGGAGCAATTAGACTGATCACATTTGGAAATGGGACAAAAATAGAAGAGCATATTGTTGCATGGAATAAAGGAGAATATTTCACGTATGTTGCCACAGAAGGTCTACCATTAAGAGCATATGTTGCAACAATTTCAATTAAAAATAAAACAAAAAATAGTACAGAATTAACATGGCAATCATACCTCAACAGTCAAAAAATGTCTGAAAAACAATTTCTTGAATTTTTAGTGTTCATGGGTTCATTTTATGAGGCATCCTTAGAAAATTTGAAAATATTACTAGAAAAATAACATTAGTTATTTTTTGGGTCAAAATGTAAATACTGTAAATCATAAAAAAAATTATGAGTGATATGCGATTCATAATTTTAGGAATTGCACTAATTTTTGTAGGTTTTATTATTTTAGGTGCATTTGGTCATGAATATCAAGCAGCAACTTTAGAATCAAATGAGTTTGGAACATGTTACGAATATTTTGACGACAAGCCACCAGCAAAAATCAATTGTTCATTCAAAATAATGGATCAAACAGTATTTTTTGGATTAGTTTTAGCATTCATCATATCTGGAATAATTTCATTAATCAAAGGAGTCAAAGGAGACTGGGACAGTAAAATAAAGCCTGAAGACGTAGTAGGTCCAGGTAAAGAGGAATAAGATTATTAAATTTCAGAATTTTTAGTATTAAAAATTAAATCAGAATCACCAATATTTTTCTTTTTTAATTCATAGTCCTTGTTAGATTTCAAAAATTTTTTTCTAATATCATGCATCATTTTATCCTCATCATCAAGTGAATCGTAGTGATTAATTTCAATATGATGAAAATAATTTAAAACAAGATCAGCATCATCTGATAAAATTTTTTCACAATACTTGCATTTCATTTTAGATAAAAAAATTAAGATTATGTAGAATTTATGTTATTATTTGATTCAAATACACCATCAGGGTCAGACATCATTGAAAGAGATATCAATTCTTCTTGATTGTTAGAATTATCATCTTCTAATCTTTGATAACAGACCTCATCATATGGCAATTTGTTTCAATTTAACATGACAAAATTTAGATTTAAGCACAATAATCAATTATGCCTGATAACAATAAATCACAAGTATTAATGAGATCATGTATTAGATTCAAGAATTTTTTTCATCGAAATTACAACTTGGTTGATTTTAGATACACGTTGATCAAATTGGGAATCAGATAATTGTTCAGGTTTTGTTAAAATAATTACCACTTCAGAAAAATTACCATTTTGGATTATACGCATCGGGATATTCCAAGAAGATTCTTCATCAATATATTGATGATCTAGAATTCCCAGAGATTTATTTTGATTAAATTTAACTTTAGATTTACCATACGGTCCAATAAAAGACCACCACCCATCTGAATTGATTTTTGCATCAGGTACAATTTTAGGAAATAGTTCAACAATAGCATCAAATGTATCGCCTACCATTTTATTTACTGTCATAGAAATTGTTCGAGTTCTAATCACAATAAAAAAGTCAAATTATCATTAAAAAAGACATAGTAGTAATCATATGAATTAAAAATTATAGGTTAACCATTAAGGAATTCTTTAATTTTTTTTAAATTTTCAACATTTGATTCATGAAACATAACCATTGATTCAGATAGAGAATTAGGCAGTACAGTTTTTAAATTCTTAACTAATTCATCTCCACTTTCAATCATGGTGTCAATTAGTTTATCAATTTCAGTTTTATCACTATTCATACCACATGATTAGAACTTTATCTTAATTAAATATTAAAAATTTTATTTGTTAAGATTTTTGAAATCCATACATTTTGGATCGAATTCATTCAGATATTTTTTAGTATTGATTTGAGAATCTTGAATATAGAGTTCACATGTTTCAAAATCAATCATCGGAGAATTATCATCAGTATTAGAAACAAACTGCAAGACCAAAACCCCGATAAGCACAAGTATCAAAATAGCAGGCAGTTTAGCTGATGAAATATCCATAATCAGTCATAAATAATTTTAAACTTAAGCGTATTGAATTTGCAATTAACTTAATTATCTTTTTTGATTAAAGTTGCAGTTGAACGAACTTTGGCAAGTTTTTGAATATTCCAAGATACAATTTCTCTAATTTTTTCAAAATTGTCAGCTTGAAGCTTAACCATCATATCGTGAGTTCCAATTGTTTCAAAAACATCCATAACCTGTTCTAATTCTCTTAATTGTTCAATAATACCCTCTTCAGCACCCAATTCACAATTTAACATCACGTATGCATCAGTCATAGAATAGAGAAATAATAATGATTATTTAAAGATGGAGAATTTTAGGCATATCTACCACACCACATTAACTAAATCCTTAAGATTGCGTCTAGATTTTGGGAATTTAGTTTGTTTGGGATAACCAATACACAATACAGACGACGGAACTAAATCAGTTTGAAGAATATCCATTATTTTTTGTTCATCAAACATTCCAATCCAAATGGAACTTAATCCTAAAGCTTGTGCTGCAAGTTGAGAATATCCTGCTGCAAGAGTTGCATCTTGAATTGCAAATTTTCTAAGGATGTATGGAGGAAAATTAAATTTTACCCTAGAAGGATTTTTGCAGAAAACCAATACTACAGGAGCATCAGCATAAGATTGATGATTACATGCATTAACTAACAAACTTTTCTTTTCAGGACTTTTAATGTAAAATATTTCAAATCCTTGAAAGTTTCCAGCAGTTGGTGCAGTATCTGCAGCTGCAATAATTTTATCAATTTTTACAGTTTCAACAGGTTTATCAGAAAATTTTCTAGTTGATCGTCTCTTTTTCATTACTGCAAATAGATCAGTATCAACTACTTCAGTAGGTTCAGATCTTAAAATAAAATCAAGTAATTGATTTGGAATACCAGGATCAAAATCACCAGGAGTTTCTTGAGGAGTATAATTCTCAGGAGAAATCAAATCATCATCAGGGTGAAAATCCCGCATGTGTGAATTAACATTCAAGTGTTATTAAAGAATTAAAGAACACAGAGCATTATTAAAAAATTATTCTGCATTGAATTTATCACAACCAGAAGTACAAGGTTTGTTCATTACTCCTTCACACTTACCTAAATTATCATGCATTATTCTATGATGGCCACAAATTTTGCATTTTTCTCTAAAATGAGTAATTAATTCAGCAACAGAGACATCAGATTGTTCAATTTTTGATTCAGTTTCAGAGGTCATAAAAAAGATCAATCGTAAGCAAGTTTAAACTTAATGATATTACGCCGGGAAAGGGATTCGAGCCCCTGCACGCTTTCACGTAGCTGTTTTCGAGACAGCCGCCTTACCACTTGGCTACCCCGGCATCAGATCTAAAACAATCTTCATAATAATACTAATGGCTCTATCTATAATTTGGAATCAATATCAAAAAGTTCATTTTGAAATCGCTTTTTTATTTGATTTTTAGTTTTACTCCATTCATCATCAGTAATATTATCAGTAAAAATAGAATGAAATTCAGAAAAACTAGGTTGGTTTAACAGAGAAGTAATAGTCTGACGTTCAAAGTCAGATAAAGGGAAATAAGAAATAATTTTAAAACAGATTGATCAGAATGAAGTTTTATTTCAAATATTTTTTCCTCAACATTGTTAGGAATGTCAGTAATCTTCAAGTCAATAATTAGAAAGTGGAGATATATTAAATTAATTTCCTTGAATTAATGGAAACAAAAATTATTAGGCAAATAAGAACAAAAAACTAGATCGACTTTAAATGATAAAGACAAAATACCATAAAATTATCAATTAAGTGTGGGATTAAATCTAAAAGACTTAGTTGTAAGAGAGAAAACAACACTAGAAGCATTTTCAAATAAAGTTATTGCAATTGATGCATACAATGCAATTTATCAATTTCTAGCAAGTATAAGGGGTCCAGATGGATTACAATTAACAGATGCAGAGGGAAGGATCACAAGTCATCTTAGTGGACTGCTTTACAGGAATGTTAATTTTTTATCTTTAGGTATTAAACCAGTTTATGTCTTTGATGGAAAGCCACCATCTCTAAAAACAGCAGAAATTGAGCGTAGAAAACAAATTAAAAAAGATGCCACAGTAAAATATGAAAAAGCAATATCGGAAGGAAATATGGAAGATGCTAGAAAATATGCACAACAGACAACTAGCATGAAAGATGGAATGGTAAAAGAATCAAAAGAATTTTTAACATATTTTGGAATACCATACATTGAAGCACCTTCAGAAGGAGAAGCAACTGCAGCACATTTAACAAATACAGGGCAAGCATATGCATCTGCAAGTCAAGATTATGATTCAGTTTTATGTGGTGCAAAAAAATTAGTAAGAAATTTTACAAGTAGCGGAAGAAGAAAAATTCCAAATAGAAATACATACATCGATGTTCTTCCAGAAATAATTGAAACACAGAAAACACTTGATTCAATTAAAATGACAAGAGAAGAATTAATTGATGTAGGAATTTTAATTGGAACTGATTTCAATCCAAATGGATTTGAAAGAATCGGTCCAAAAACAGCAATGAAATTAATCAGACAACACAAGAGATTAGAAGACATTCCACAGATTCAAGAACAATTAGGAGAAATAGAGTTTGAACAAATCAGAAATATTTTTCTAAATCCAGATGTTGCAAATGTGGATGAAATTATCTTTAATGAAGTAGACTATGAGGGGATTATGAATTACTTGGTAAAAGAGAGAAGTTTTTCAGAGGATAGAATACAATCAACTTTAAACAGATTAAAAAAAGCACTTGAGAAAAAAAGTCAAAATTTAGATCAGTGGTTTTAATAATATTTCAATTTAATAACTAGTTAGTTCAATTTGAGAAATGCCTCAAACTGAAGCAAGAAAAACACTAAAAGATGCACCAATAATGTGGAGGAGAATTAATTCCATAGGCATGATTTTAGACTGTAATTCCACATATGCAGCAAACTTAGGATATGCCAAATCAGAAATTTTAGGCAAAGCAATTTTTGAGCACGTACCAAAAGAATCATGGGAATCAATGAATAATTCTCTAAAAATATGGTTTGAAACAGGTAAAGTAACAGATAGAAAAATTACATTCATCAGACAAGATAAAAGCACATTTTTAGGATCATTACAAGCAACTAGTCTTTATGATGAAAATAAAAATTTGATTGGAAGTAATACTGTAATTTTTAATTTAACAGAAATGAGTGACAAACATATAGAAAAATATGAAGAATTTTTTAAAGAATCAAATCAAAAATTAGAGGAAATCAAAGAGAAAGAATATGATCAATTAGACAAAGATTCAAAATCAGAATATAATGGATTAAAAGAAATGTTTCAAATGTTGTCTGAAATTAATTTAAAAAAATTAAAATAAATTATTTAGATTTTTCTTGAACAATACTTTGAATTTCAGTTACAGCAGAAACATCATCTAAAGTACTAGTATCACCAATTTTTTCACCATTGCCAATAGATTTCAGTAATCGTCGCATGATTTTTCCACTACGTGTTTTTGGAAGTTTTGAAACAAAATAAATTTGCTTAGGAGAAGCAATAGCTCCAATATCGTTTCGAATTTGGGCATAAAGATTTTTTTCTAAAATATTTTTATCAGTTATAATTCCATCTTTTAAAACAACAAATGCTATAATTACCTCACCTTTAATGTCATCAGGAATTCCACATACAGCAGATTCTGCAACATCATCATTAGATACAATACAACTTTCAAGTTCAGCAGTTCCAATTCTATGACCTGCAATTTTTAAAACATCATCAGCACGTCCGAGTAACCACAAATATCCATCGTCATCCTTTAGAGCATAATCACCAGGATAGTAGCAATCAGGATATTTTGACCAATAGACAGTTTTGTATTTCTCATCATCGCCCCATAATGTCAAAAGCATACCGGGCCAAGGATTTTTAATAATTAGATACCCCTTAGTGTTAGGAGAAACTTCAGTTCCAAATTCATCAACTACAGAAATAGTAGTACCTGGAATGGGTAAAGTTGCAGAACCAGGCTTCAAGGGAATTGTTTCTAGTCCTGGCAAAGGAGAGATCATCATACCACCAGTTTCTGTTTGCCACCAAGTATCAACTATAGGACATTTTTCTTTTCCAATAATTTTGTAGTACCATTTCCAAACTTCAGGGTTAATTGGTTCGCCAACAGTTCCAAGTAAACGTAAAGAAGAAAGATCAAATGAATTTGGAATATCATCACCAAATTTCATAAACATTCTAAGGGCAGTTGGAGTAGTATAGAAAATAGAAACACGATATTTTTGTAAAAGATTCCATATTCTAGACATATCAGGAAAATCAGGTGCACCTTCATACATTATTTGAGTTGCGCCATGAAGGAGAGGAGCATATACAACATAGCTATGTCCAGTTACCCAACCAATATCAGCAGTACAAAAAAATACATCCGAATCTTTAATGTCAAATGCCCATTTGAAAGTTGAATAAAGATGAGTTAGGTATCCACCAGTTCCATGTAAAACACCTTTAGGTTTTCCAGTAGTTCCAGAAGTGTATAAAATGTAAAGAGGATGATCACTGGATAATTTTTCAGCATCACAAGAATTAGAAACAGTTTCCATCAAATCTTTCCATAGTTTGTCCTTAGAAGAAAGAGAAATTTTATTTTTTGTTCTTTCTAAAACAACGACGTGCTCAACAAATTTAAAATCCTTAATTGCATCATCAATTACTTCTTTAAGTTTGACAATTTTTCCTCTCCGATAACCACCATCAGCTGTTATTATGATTTTAGATTTAGAATCTTCAATCCTATCTTTAATAGATGCAGCACTAAATCCAGAAAACACAACAGTATGGATAGCACCAATTCTTGCACAAGAAAGCATTGCAATTGGTAATTCAGGAACCATTGGGAGATAGATAGTAACCCTATCTCCTTTTTTTACTCCAAGTGATTTTAAGACATTGGCAAATTTTTGAACTTCAAGTAATAATTCACCATAGGTATATGTTTTAGAATCACCATTTTCACCTTCCCACAAAATTGCAGGTTTATCAGATTTTGTGTTTTGATGAATATCAAGAGCATTGTATGAGGCGTTAATTGTGCCTCCAACAAACCATTTGGCAAAAGGAGGTTTCCAATCAAGAGTATGATTCCAAGGGGAAAACCAAGTTAAATTATGAGCCTGTTCATCCCAAAAAGATACAAAATCAGAATCTGCTTTTTTTCGTAAAGTTACATCATTGTTACCAAGTCCAATGGCATATTTTTCAGACATCAAAAAGTGTATGAAGTTAGATCTTTCTAAGTGTTAAAAAAATAAATTAAAAAAATTATTGTGCTTCCATTCTAGCTAACCAATCATTATCGTTGTCGTCTTTAGATGTTTCTGATTTCACCTGCTGAGGTGGGTCTGGGAATGTAAAAGTCACTTCAGATGCAGTTGGAGGTTCAGGTATTGGGGATACTTGAGCTTCAATTGGTTCTGAAGGTGTTACGATTGGTTGTGTTGGTGCTTCTGGAAGTATTGTTTGAACTACTTGTTGTGGTTCATTTGTCTCCAGATATGAAACGGCAGATTCTTGAATATCTACTTCTGCAGGTGTTGTTATCTTTTGCACTTCCAATTCAAGGTCAGTAATTCTACTCTTTACATTTGAAATTTCAGATTGTTCGTGTGTCACATGCTCAATTACCTCAGTTGTGCATGATTTCACAGTTTCAAATGTTGCCTCAGAGATTTCATTACTTTTGAATTGTACTTTGGCATCAAACGATAACATTTTTGCAGATTTCATTTGTGTATCTAACTCAATTAATCTTCCTTCAAGCTTAGATTTGATTTCAGATTCCATTTCATCTAAAGATGCAAGTTTGAATTTGTATTTTTCATGAATGATTTCAGCGTCTGCTTTCATATCATCATTTTCTGAAACAATATCCATCAATGCTTTTAGACGACGTAGAGTGAGTTGTTTTTCACGAATGAGTCTTTGAGAGTCAAGTCTCCATTTTGGAATGAAGATTACAGTTTCACCTTGGACTACAAGTTGCTCAAATTGGATTTGCTGTAATCCTTGAGAACCGCAATCAATACCAACGGATTGAATACTACCGTCAATTTCAGTGAGTGTTCCTACGACTTTACCCATGAATGTTCCGTACATGTCTTTGACGTGTTTACCGATTATTTCGATATCGTCGTTTGTCATGGTAGTTACTAATGAGATTTGTATAACCGACAAAGTGTAAGAAATTTTTTTAGTTTTAGTAAGATTAAATTCACTAATTTCAAATATTAGGCTCAATAGTAATTTTAAAATTTAGAGTTTTTACAACAAAATCATGATTCAAAGAGAAGAACTTGATAAAATTCTAAATTTTGTAGCAAGTAGATGGAATACAACAGTTCAAGAACCAAATAACAAAGCAATGGAAGGATTACCAAATGATTTTTGGATGAATTCAATTGGAGGTAAAACTGCTAAGGGAGGATTTTGGGTTACAACAATTATGTATACTGAAAATGAAGCTGATGCAGCAGGGTTTAAGGAGGTTTTGCTAAGATGGCAAACTAAAGGCAATGATAAAAATAAAGATAAAGGTCCCGATCTAATTCAAATTGGAAAAAAGAAATAGAGTATTATAATTGTGAAATTATTTATTCATATTGTCAGAATTCTCAAGTAAAGAAAAAACAACTTTATCAGATCATTTTTCAAATACAGATGATAATGTATTTGCAATTATTACACCACGTCAAGTTGATCGTGGAGCACTGATGTCAAGATATAGTAGAACAAATAAAAGCATGAGAAGAATTTTTTTGGATGAATTTTTAAAAAATAAGAATAGAGGTGAAGAATTCTATGATAGGGTGTTACTGGAGTACGGAGATGATTCTGTTGCAGAATTAGGAGAAGCACAAATTGCAATAGAAGGGTTGTCAAACATTGCCGTAAAAAAAATTGAGGATAGAAGAATTGGATTGTCATATTTAGAAAAATCTTCAAGATACGTTACATGGAATAAAAAAGAAAATGGAAAGTATAGATTTTATAGAGATAAAAAAATTATGAATTCAAAATTTGCAAATATGTATGAAGATAGTTGTAATTTTTCTTTTGATGTTTATTCTAAAAATATCGAACCAATGATAAATTACATTAGAGAAAAATATCCAATTGAAAAATATAGTTTCAAAGATTCAACAGATGGAAAAGAAAAATTATTTGATAAATTAAAAAATGAAGCAGACATTAAATCGGCAAATATGATTTACAGAGGTTCAACTAAAGCAAAAGCACTGGATATTCTACGAGGGTTATTACCAGCATCAACTTTAACAAATGTAGGAATTACAGGAAACGGAAGAGCATTTGAATATCTTTTAACGATATTAGGCTCATCTGAACTTGATGAAGAACAAAAATTAGCCTCAAAAATTAAAAATGAATTGGATACAACAATCAAGTCATTTGTTAGAAGAGCAGATGACAAATATGGAAAAGCATTTCAAAAATATCTGAGAAATGTAAAAAACAAATCAAAATCAATTACAATTAAAGAAATCAAATCAAACCCAACCACAGGGACAATTACAAAATTAACAGATTATGAATCAGAAAAACAAGCACTTAACACAATCATTACAGCCATAATGTATGAACAATCACCAAGTACATCATATCAAAACATAATGCAGCAAGTTAAAAAAATACCCGTGGAGAAAAAAATTAAGATCATTAATGAATTTACAAAAATAAGAACCAACAGAAGACATAGACCATCCCGTGCATTTGAAAATACGTATTATACATTTGATCTATGTAACAATTTTGGAATGTTTAGAGATTTTCATAGACATAGAGCACTTACATTAGAAAGACAACTGTTAACAACGGATCATGGATACATGTTACCAAAGGAAATTAAAACAGTGGGATTAGAAAAAGATTTCAAAGAATGTATGAACAATACAAAAACAACTTTTGACAAAATTAGAAAAAAGTTTCCTGAACAAAGCCAATATGTAGTAAATTTTGCATATAATTATCCATATTTTATGAAATTAAATTTAAGAGAAGCATGTCATTTAATTGAATTAAGAACAATACCACAAGGACATATTGATTACAGACGTGTTGCACAAGAGATGTATAAACAAATTAACAAAGTTCATCCAAACTTAAGTAAAATTATGAAATTTGTGGATTTAAAAGAATATGATTTAGAAAGATTTGAATCTGAAAAAAGAACAGAAGAAAAAAGAAAAAAGATAAAAAAATAGAACAATATTCTAATAGCAATAAATCTAAGATGATGTATGACAGATAGAATTGTAAAAGATCCTAAAGAATGGAAAGAGCAGTTAACACCAGAACAATACGAAATTTGTATTAATCATGGGACAGAACCACCATTTTCAGGCAAGTATAACGACAGTAAATTAGAAGGTTCTTTCAAATGTGTATGTTGTGGAGAGAATCTTTTTTCATCAAATTCAAAATTTGATTCAGGTTCTGGTTGGCCAAGTTTTTGGGAGCCAGTATCAGAAGACAACATAGAATATGTTTCAGATACAGATTACGGGATGGTGCGTACAGAAGTTAATTGTAAAAAATGTGGTTCACATTTAGGACATATGTTTGATGACGGACCAAAGCCAACAAATCAAAGGTATTGTATTAATTCAGTTTCATTAAAACATGAAAAAGACGAATAATTACAAGCATGGCTGTAAAAATCAAGGATTCAATTCAACAATCCATATTGAAAAATTATTAATAAAACACAATTAAGGAAAAGGAATCAAAGAGAAGTAAAATGAAACATAATTACATAACAAAAAAGGATGAAATGACATGAAAATCATACTATGTGGTTTTGGGGTTGTTGCTCAAAGTTTAGTAAAATTATTTGAATCAAGAGACGAGGAACTGTATGCAAAATACGGGTTGAAACCAAGATTAGTAGCAGTTTTTGACAGTAAAGGAAGTGCAGTAGATCAATCAGGATTAAAATTAAATGAATTAATAAAAATAAAGGAAAAACATGGGACAGTAAAAAATTATTCAGAAAAAAATAATAGCATGACAGGTGATGAAATCTTAAAAAATATAGAAGCAGATGTTCTAATTGAAACTACAGCAAGTAATTATAAAGATGCAGAACCTGGAATGACACACATAACAACTGCAATGAAAAAAGGTATGCATGTTATTTCAGTAAATAAAGGTCCATTAGCATTAGCATTCCCATCATTAATGGAATTAGCAACATACAACCAAGTGATGTTCAAATTTAGTGGTACAGTGGGAGGAGGAACTCCAATACTAGATTATGCTAAAAATAGTTTAAGTGGAGAAAAAATTACATCATTTGCAGGAATACTAAACGGTACAACAAATTATATTTTATCAAATATGACCACAGGTTTATCATTCGATGAAGCATTAAAAGATGCAAAAGACAAAGGATATGTTGAAGCTGATGAAGCATTAGACCTAGACGGATTAGATGCTGCTGCAAAATTAGTCATTCTTGCCAATTGGATTATGGGAATGAAAGTTACAATGCCAGACATAAAATGTATCGGAATAAGAAAAGTAACAATTGATGACATTAAAAAAGCAGAGAAAAATAATTCAGTGCTAAAATTAATTGCATCATGTGATAATGAACTAGTGGTAAGTCCAAAAGAAATACCAAAAGATGACCCATTAGGAGTAAACGGAACATTAAATGCAATTGCATTTACATCAGAACATTCTGGAACTCAAACAATAATTGGAAAAGGTGCAGGAGGAACTGAAACAGCAAGTTCAATCTTAAGAGATCTTTTAGATATCAGGCAAGAGATTGCAAAGAATTGAAATCTAACTTAATTTCAAAAAGTGAAACATCGGCGTTACTAAAAAAAGTATCAGAAGAGTGGGGGATAGAATTTCCTAAAATGAAAAACGTTAGAGTACATCAAATTTTGAATGATGCTCAAATAATTACAGGGGATGGGTTGAAAATATTAAAAATAAATGAAGACTACTTGCCATTTTTATCAGAAACAGAAATTTTAAAAAAATTTCCTAATGTAGAAGTAGATATGGGTGCAGTCAAATTCATGTGTAAAGGTGCAAATTTAATGAGACCAGGTATTAAAAAATTTACAGAGTTTGAAAAAGAGAAACTTGTCTGTATTGTTGAAGAAACACATCATAAATTTTTAGCAGTTGGAAAAGCAATGGTGTCAAGTTTAGAATTAGAAAAGATGGAAAAGGGAGAAGTGATACAAAACATACATTATATTTCAGATAAATTCTGGGAAACGGGTAAAACGATTTACAATTAACTAAAAAATTATTTAATACTTTCAGTAAATTCTTCTGTACCGTCTTTAGTAATTACAAGTACATCCAATCCATCACCACTTGCAGAATCTCTCAAGGCGGCTGAACGAACTGCATGTTTTGCCAAAGTGACAGCTTCATCCTTAGTCATGTTTGGTTTGAATTGAGGATCTAAAACACCTAATGCCATTTCAGCACCAGTACCAACTGCAGCATATTCATCAGGAAGTACTGAACCTAAAGGATCAAGAGTATACATAATTGGTTTATCAACTACACCACCAACAATTACTTGAGTCAATAATGGAAAGTATCTTCTTTCATACATCATATTTGACATCATTTTAGCAACAGTGTTAGGAGGAACATCTCTTTTAATGTCCATTTTTCTAATTTTTGCAAGAGCTGAAATTTGTAAAGTTAAAATTTGCATATCAGCAACAAGACCAGCACAAGTTGCACCAACTTTATCAGTAATAGAGAAAGTTTTCTTTGTTGTTTTACTTACAAGGAAATTCCCAAATGCGATCCTTTTTTCACTGGCAAAAACTACACCACCATCAAAAGTAATTCCAACAGCAGTTGCTCCTGGCATATACATTGACATATTTCAAATAATTTTATCACATAATAAAGGGCTTTCTACAATACAGATCAAATTTATGGCTAAAATTCAAAAACAATAGATCATTGGTACTACAAAATAATAGAATTATGTAGTACAAAGATAGAATGAACCATATCTTTTTTATGAGAATAATGGAGAAAAAGATTGAACAAATTGGCGACTAGTGAAATTAAAGAAAAAATCTTGAACGATGTAGTATTTCTTGGATTAAGATTAGTAATGGGGACGATTTTCATTATTCACGGATATAGTAAATTTGGTAATGATGGGTTTGTTGGTTGGATCTCATCAATGGGCATTCCAGGAGAATTAGCAATAATTATTGCATTAGCTGAAGTAATTCCAGGCATACTACTAATCATAGGAGTTTTGAATAGAATTTCAGCGTCAGTGATTTCAATAATTATGGTAGGCGCAATATTTCACGTTAAGGGTGCCCAAAGTATTACAGGTGAAAAAGGGATTGAATTAGATTTAATCTTACTTGCAGTAGCATTAGTAATTATTGTTGCAGGACCAGGAAGAATATCATTATCACAACTAATTAAAAAAATTCCTAGATGTCTTCACTAAGTTTTTCCAAAATTTTCCATAATCAAACAAATACACTTTGTAGTTTTCTTTAACAAATCAATTCTAGCAAATTCATTTGGAGAATGAATTCTTGAAAACATGAAGGTACTTCCTATGGAGATACAAGGAGATTTTAAAATATCAACAAAAGGATACATAGGACCTGTTCCAGCATTTGAAACATTTAGTATTGATTTTCCAAAAGCCTTGTCGGCTGCATTTTTTACTTGAGATACAAAAGGATGGGAAGAATCAGTTCTAGCTGCAGCTTCCCCATGAAAGATTTTAATTTTTACATCATGAAAACCATATGATTTTAGATGTTTTTTTAATCGAATGACCTGTTTCTTTGGATCCATTTTAGGAATTAATCTAAAATCAATTTTTACCAAAGCCTTACCAGGAAGAACAGTTTTAGCTCCATCTCCAGTGTAACCTGAAACAAATCCTGCAATATTACATGTAGCATCACCAACTAAAGCCTTTTTTGCATCAAGATTTTTTTTATTACCTACAAAAGAATGGATTCCAAATTCTTTTTTGAATACATTTTGATCAAAAGGTTCTTTCTCAATTAATTCTAAATCTTTTTTTGAAAATGGAACAACTTCTTTGTACCAATCTTTAATCAAAATGTGTCCATCAGAATCTCTCAATGTTTGAATAGCATCAATTAATCTCCATGCAGGATTTTTAATCAATACAGCTAAACTAGAATGAGCGTCTCGAACAGATTCTTTTACAGATAGTTCAACAAACAACAATCCTTTCATTCCAAGACCAATGATAGGTCTATTTTTTGCATCAACATATCCAAATTCCCAAATCACACCATCATTAGAAAATTTCTTTTTGTATTTTTTCAAATATTCTTCAATATGAGCACTACCAGTTTCTTCTTCGCCCTCAATTACAAATTTTATGTTACAAGGAACATCACCAGTTGTTGCCAAACAAGCCTCAACGGCTTTAATTCTAGTAATTAATTCACCCTTATCATCAGTTGAACCTCTTCCAAAAATTTTATTTCCTTTTCTTACTCCACTAAAAGGAGGATCATCCCATAAGTCAAATGGTTCTGCAGGTTGAACATCATAGTGATTATAAAACATCAATGTTTTGTCAGGATTTTTTTTTGATTTTATCTCAGCAAATACTATTGGCGCCACACCTTTTTTTAATCGTAAAATTTCAGATTTAAGACCAGAGGATTTCAATATTGTTTTAACTAATTTTGCACATTCTTCAATACCTTCATTTTTTGCAGATACACTAGGTTGTTGAATTAATTTTTGAAGATCAGAAATAAGTTCACTCATGTGAGAATCTACATGTTTTAATGCATTCATTCTAATCATACAATTTTATCAAAAGGTTTCATCACATTAGGAATTGCATCAATTAAATCCATAGGAGTCATATGTAGTCCCAATTTGTCTTGAACCTCTTTTCCAGCTAAACCACAGATGTAGCTAGCTGCTGCTGCAGATTCCAAACAATTTCTATTCTTAGATAATAAACCAGCAACTAATCCAGACAGTACATCACCAGTACCTCCAACAGTCATTGCAGGAGTATTTTTTTCACAAAGATACGTAATTTTGCCATCAGATATAATGTCAGTAGAACCTTTTAGTAGAATAGTTATTCCATATTTCAAAGCATTTTGTTCAACTAATTTTATTCGTTCAACATTAGAATCAGATGGGACATCACCAAACAATCGTTTGAATTCTCCAGAATGAGGTGTAACTACAACATTTTTGTGGGCTAAAAGAGGTAAAACTTCAGGAATTAATGCACTGGCATCTAAAGATAGTCGAACATCTCGATCCAAAAGAGACTTTACAAGATGTAATAGAGAATTTTTTTCTTGTATTGCAAGTCCCATTCCAATTGTTGCAGAATGTAAGTTACGAGGTAATGCCCCAACAAGTTTCTTTACAGCACCAAGAGTTAGTTTTTGATCAACTAAAGGAATTACAATAAGATTTGGAGAAATTGCACGAGTTGGAGTTACATTGATTTTTGGAACAGAAGTATAAACTAAATCAGTACCACATCTAAGTGCAGCAAGTGAGGATAATACGGGGGCCCCATGGTAAATGTAACTTCCGCCAATAACAATTACAATTCCATTATCACCTTTTCTAGAGGTAGATTTTCTTGTAGGTATAAAATTTTGAACAATTGAGGATGAAAGGATTTGGGGTTCCATGATACAACAGTCTAGATATTGGATGAATAAATATTGTTTTCAGGAGAAATTTTGAATTAATCTAGTTTTTTGTACTTTTTTTAATGGTTTTGGCTTTAGTGGTTTTGGCTTTAGTGGTTTTGGCTTTAGTGGTTTTGGCTTTAGTGGTTTTTGCTTTAGTGGTTTTGGCTTTAGTGGTTTTTGCTGTCCTTCCAAAGAATGCTTTTCTTGCAAAACATAGGTAAGTGGTATGTCCAATTCCCTGGAATGAATGTCTAGTTTTTCCTTCTCTAGCTGCAATTGTTCTTATAATGTGCTCAGTTGATTCAATATCAGTAAATTCATTTTCAATTAAGGCAATAGTTAATTTTTCTAATTGATTCATAGTTGGACAGATTGCAAATATACAACCACTTCCTTTTAGCATCTGTCTTACTTTAGGAAGAACAACCCAAGGATCACCTAAATCAATTAATGCAACATCCATTTCAGTAACTGGAATTTCTTTAGAAGTTTTTAGATCTAAATTAGTTTGAGTGACATATTTAGAAAGACCAGCTCTACGAATATTTTTTTCAGCAATCTTCATAAATTTCTCGTCAACGTCAAATGTGTAAACATGTCCTCTAGGTTTTACAATACTTGCAACAAATGAAGTCATAGATCCACTTCCAGTTCCAATTTCAAGAATTTTTTGACCATCTTGAATTCCTGCACGTGCAGCAATATAGCCAAGATCCTTTGGATAAACAATTTGAGTTCCATGTTGTATTTTCATTATGTAATCATACATTGTGGGTTCAAGTAAGTAGACGTACTTGTCTTTGTTTGTCATTAATCTAGAACCATATTCTTTTCCAATAGCATCAGCATGTTTAAGCACACCAATGTGAGTATGAAGTGATTCTTTTTTTGAAATATTCATTAACCATTTTTTAGAATTATTATAGAAAAATAAAACAGGAGATTTATTTTTAATTATTGCCATATGAATTTTCTAAAAATTTAAGATAAGAATCTTTGTCCACAACTAGAAGAATAGACTATGCAGTTATCCAATTAATCATTTTTTCACTTATTGATTGGATTGTAGGCATTATTGCATCATTAATGGTTTGAGCAACTTCAGGAAATGCGACTGAAAATATTATTCCAATAATTATTCCAATTATTACAGAAATCTTACCCATAATACAGGATTAAGGGGATGTGAAATAATAGTATATGTGACTGGTATCAACAGCATACTGAAAAAATTATCTGCTTCTTTTAATTGAAATAATTCCACTAAGCAAAATTATTGATCCAAAAATTGTCAAAAATAAAGTAAGTAGTCCAACAAAGGACAAAGTGCCAACAACAGGAAGATGAATCCAGGGCTCATGCATAGTAGGATCATTTAATGATTCAGATGGAAACAATCCTGAAAATAATAAAACATCTAAAATTAGAATCACAGAACCAAAAAATAGCAAATTACCACCTAGACTCATTACAACATATCATGAATTAGTTGGGTTGATTAACTTTTTTGATAAAAATTTGAATAAAACCAACAAACATCAATTCAGATAAAAATAAAAAGAATGAAAAAATAATTGCATTATGGATACGTTAGATTATTTGATTAAGCAAGATGACCAAATATCCCAATCAATGCCAGAATGTGAAAACATCAACAGAGACGGAGAAGATGAAATCAATTAAACTAAATTATAATGATTGAGTTTTAATTTAAAAATTACAAGTTCATCAATCATATCATTCAAAAATATTTCAGAGTCATTTCTAGTACCAAACATCAAGGGGTATTTTTCCATAGAATTCAACAAAATATCTTTTTGAACATATACTTCATCATCTCCTCGTATTTCTTTAAAAATATCAATCAATTTTTCTTTTTTATTATTAAGAGGATGAGGTCGCCCATAGGCATCTTTAGTCAATAGGCTATGATCAATTTTAGGAACATCTAACCCAAGAAATTCAAAAGATCGTTTATCAATGCCTTGTTTAATTAATTCTTGATTTATTTTACTAGAAAATAAAATTAAATCTTTTTTATGATTTACAGGTAAATTAGATAATTCGATTAAATCTAATAATTTTTTTCTATCAATTAATGCAACATTCTTGATTTTAGCCAATTGTTTTGCTGAAGAAATAAATTTGTTATTAGTTACAACTATAGCTAATTGTGCATGATATTTTTTTAAAGAATCT
>ENA-ORXI01001206-ORXI01001206.1-sediment-metagenome-genome-assembly--contig:-NODE-1206-length-20510-cov-9.099104_pt1 | contig 20510 bp, 17 predicted proteins | sample MGYA00237861_ERZ511468 | MGnify/ENA primary metagenome ERZ511468 (study PRJEB26299, sample SAMN06266213) | sediment metagenome | isolation source: Hudson Canyon methane seep mesocosm | place...
AAATTACGCGACTTTTGACAACATTTCGTCATCAGCAGGTGACCTATAATTATTAGCTGAATGACGTCGTTTGCGGTGATAAAAAATCTCGATATATTCAAAGATTTCTTGCTTCGCTTCTGCGCGTGTTGCAAAGTCACAATGTGATGTGGGTACACTATTTAGGACACAATCTATACAAGTGTTACTCTAAGTAGCGTAAGTAAACTGAGCTCCTGCTATTGCTAAACTAAAAAAATAACTATCATGAGAATCAATACTATATTAACTAGCTGCTTATTACTTACTTCTTTAAGCGGGTGCTCTACAACTGTTTCAATGACCTCCAGCCCCAGTGACGCACAAGTTACTATAAACGATAGGATTGTAAGGTACACACCATTCACCGTGTCTTACTCAAATATGAATGAGAGGGCACTGCTTTTTGCAATAAGGAAAGCAGGGTATGAAACAGTTAAAGGTGTGGTATCTGCAAAGGGTGGAGATTTTCACATTGACCTTGGTACCTCACAAATGACAACTTCAGAACCCTTTATATCAATTGAAGATTTTAATAAACAAAGAGAGCTTGAAGAAGCGAGGGCAAAGACACCTGACCCATTTACTGGTGATGGAGATAACTTCTAGCTACTTTAACCTTTTCATTATAGGTCAATTTACTTCCTTTAATTATTTACAGGCTCTAGTAAATGCTTATATGTTAATGTGCATCCATCCATTTTTGTGCTAAACGCTGGGCTTCTTCTATTTGTGATGGTTTCATTAGTTTAGAAGTAGTATCCCTTATCTTCACAGATTTTTTATGACCATTAGCCGCCGCTATATTAAAATACATATGTGCTAATACATCATTTTTAGTAGTGCCTTGTCCCGCATAGTACATAAAGCCTAAAAAATATTGAGCATCCTTATATCCTTGATCTGCTGCTTTTGTATACCACTTAAGTGCTTCTTTATAGTTTTGAGTGGTACCTTGTCCCGCATAGTACATGACTCCTAGACTGAATTGAGCCGTCTTATATCCTTGATCTGCTGCTTTTGCATACCACTTAAGTGCTTCTTTATAATCTTTAGTAACGCCTTGTCCATTACGATACATAACACCTAGATTGTATTGAGCATCCTCATCTCCGTGATCTGCTGCTTTTGTATACCATTTAAGTGCTTCTTTATAATTTTTAGTAGTGCCTTGTCCCTTATGATGCATAACGCCTAGATTGTATTGAGCATTCTCATTTCCTTGTTCTACCGCTACTTTACAATTATCAAAATTCTGTTTATCCGATAATTTTTTATCAAAGCAAGTAGCCATAGAAGCTGAGTTCACGACTAAACTAAACATTAGAACATAGAGTAACTTTTTCATATGAATCCTTTTTTGTAGTTTCAATACTGAAATTTTACGTCCCGTAACGTAAATATTCAGAGACCCTACCAAAAAATTGAAATTTCAGCCCAAAAACTATTCCAAGTTATTGATAATTCGTTTCGGAACTGAACAATTGGTGAAATTTCTAGGGGGTGTCTGAATACTTACCCCGTAACACATACTTTATTATACGCCATGTTCAACTTTTAAATTTCGACCAATCCTTCAAACTGCAAAGCTTCACGGCCCAATAACCTATTCAAAAATACGCCAACGGTATGACTTAATCGTTTACGGGTGAAGCGATTAGTTAAATGAAAAATATCGCGAGCCCAAACCGTTTCAATATTAAATCGTTCGACAAGCTGACCTATCACGGTCTCAACGCGTCGCCTGGTTTTCATCAGTTTATGAACAAAATCTTTTGGTCGAGTCTCCTTCATGTTTTTCCGCAAAGGCGTCTCTAAATCCAATGATCGCCGTGCTAAGTCGTCTTTCAGTTGAAGCTGAAGGTGTCGAAGCTGAAGGTGTCAGGTCTTGCCTTTTGCCTTTTGCCTTTGGAGCGTATAAGATATTTTTATGGCAAGACCAATAAGAATAGAATTTGCAGGGGCGTTAGCTCAAGAGGCGACAGACAAGAAGATATTTATCTTGATAATGAAGATCGGTTAAATTTTTTAACATTATTGTCTCAAGTATCAAAAGACTACAATTGGCTTGTTCACGCCTATTGTCTTATGGATAATCATTATCACTTATTAGTTGAAACCCCTGATGGAAATTTAAGCAAAGGGATGCGACAACTTAATGGGGTGTATACACAAATAAGCAATCGACACCATGGAAGAGTCGGTCATGTTTTTCAAGGGCGTTATAAAGCTATATTGGTTGAAAAAGAAACTTACCTACTTGAATTAGCCCGTTATATTGTATTGAACCCGGTTAGGGCAAGGATGGTAAGAGAAGCAAAAGATTGGCCGTGGAGCAGTTATCAACAAACAGCTGGAATAAAAACGGTTAATTCATGGTTAACAATAGAATGGATGCTGTCAGCTTTTGGTAAGAATTTAGGATCTGCACAAAGAAAATATCGTCAGTTTGTCTCAGAAGGAAAAAATCAGCCTTCGCCTTGGGAATCATTGCAAAACCAGGTGTTTTTAGGTAATGAGGCATACGTAAAAGAAATATTCAAAAAAATCGATTTAAAACAAGATTTAAGTGAAATTCCAAAGTCACAACGTAGGGAAAAAGCCAAACCTTTGTTGTGGTATGCAGAAAAATCAGAGACAAGAAATGAAGCAATAAAATTAGCCTATGCTAGTGGAGGGTATAGTATGAAAGAGATAGGAGATTACTATCATTTGCATTATTCGAGAGTGAGTCGAATCATTGCGAAGCAAAGAAAGTCAAAAGGCAAGACCTGACACCTTTTTGCCTTTTTGTGCTTTCTTTTGCAAATTTAAATACAATTACAAAAGAGATAATTTCTTGCAATAAAAAAGTAATTACATTATAGTTACTTTTTGTTTTGTAATTGGATTTCTTATGGCTCATTTAGTTAGAATTGGTAACTCTCAAGGCGTTAGAATACCTAAGCCACTTATAGAACAAGCTAAACTGGAAGGGAAAGAGCTTAAATTTGAAGTGCTTAATGGTGGTCTTTTTATTGTTCCTATTCAGGAAGCCAGAAAGGGTTGGGCTAAGTCCATTAATACTATACTTGTCACTCATGGAGAAGAGTTAAATGATAGTGAATGGCTTGATGCTGAATTAACAAATGAAGATGAATTAGAATGGTAGTTCCCAGTATTCGTCGGTTTGAAATATGGCTTGTCAGTCTTAATCCAACACAGGGTAAAGAAATTAATAAAACTCGCCCTTGTGTTATTATTTCTCCCAATGAGATGTCTGCATTATCTACAGTGCTTGTTGCTCCAATGACAAGTAAGGGATTTGATTTCCCTTGTCGAGTTGAATGTGACTTTAAAGGCAAAAAGGGATTAATATTGCTAGACCAAATTCGAGCGGTTGATAAAATACGCTTAGTAAAGAAGTTAGGTATTCTTGATGCGGATACTCAAGTCAAATTATGTGGTTCGCTTCAAGAAATATTTGTATTTTAACAATCAGATAATCAGTGCGTATTCCGATGATCATGAACACCCATTATTACCATCGTGAACAATTTCCTTGTTCACGCATTGGGTTTTGGCTGTTTTACCTCTAAGAGTTCACCAACAGTCAAATTTGACTGTGTTTTCCGGAATTTTTAACTGACTCGTTAGGTGAGAAGGAGATTAAATATTATGGCCAAACCAAGTGATTTCTTCGTAGGGATAATTGATTTATTCGCTATATTTCTACCTGGAGGCGTGTTAACGTTTATTTTATTTATTGAATATCAATCTTTCTTTACCGAAGTTGCTAGCTTTAAAGGGACGCAAAGTTGGGTTGCTTTTTTATTTGCCTCCTATCTACTGGGGCATATAATTTTTATGGTAGGGGCAAGGCTCGATACTTTATATGATTTTCATAGGAAGAAAAAATTTCCTTACACAAATGAATCTGCATACCAATGTGCGTCTAACATAAAGAATAAACTTCTTAAAAAAGAAGAGATAGAATCAGTCAATACTTACCAGTGGTCAATATCATTCTTGACAACTCATTACCCTGATGCGATGGCAGAAATTAATAGACTTGTTGCGGATTCTAAGTTTTTTCGTAGCTTGGTCGTTATTTTACCGCTTATCTCTTTAATATTATTTTCAAGTGGGCTGTATTTGCACTCAGTCATTTTTATATTACTGATAATGCCGTGTTACATGAGATATTACGGTAGAAGGTTGAAAAGTACTACAAGGACGTATCAGTATATAATAATGTTAAATGGGCTTGGTAAAATAAAATAAGCTATTGTTATTAACAAGTAATTTAACTTAAATAACTGTCCTTTATTCTTTGCTGTTGGGGTGCTTAATAAACTGGTTGACTAATAGTTTGTTGTTTATGATATTCATGTGAAACTCTTCTATCAGGACAACTTTCTCTGCTGCTTTTTCTTCTATCTATTTTTCTTCTGTCCTTTAGTGGTTCAGAGAGTCCACATGAGCAGGAAAATAGAAGTGTTATAGATGATGAGAAAAAAACATATATAACTAGTAAGCTGATAAAAGTCATTAGATAGTTCTCCTAACATTTAGAAATATAAATAAAATAGATATTTATTTTTAATTAATAATAGATCAAATTTTTATTAATTACTAGAAATAACCTGCAACAGTGGTAGATTTATTTATTGAAAAGAGCATCGGCAGTATAGGGTTGGAATGCAAAGTACCCACTAAGCTCTATAGCTTAATTTATCAAGATAAAATAGGAAATAATGGATGTTAGCCAGGAAAGGGCGCATAATTAATAAAAATTAGCTAGTGGCTAAACTGACTTTTTTTGTGGTTTTTACCCAATATTTTGTAAGTTGATACGAAAAGAGTTTGTTTTGATTTCTCTAATCCCAACCCCACTCCAGCAGAAGAGGGTTTAAGAGCAAAATATTTGCTTTAAATCGCTTAATTTAATACGACTATGAACAAAAAACAACTTGCTCATTTTCTAAAGTTATTTCCATTCTGTTTTTCAAGGCTGTTGGAAGCAGAGCAGATAAAAGCTCCTTGTAATCACTGTATTTCCGCCATCCTAGGCGGTCAGATGCTGTCATCTGGTTACACAAGGGGGCTCTCCGAGTTTTGAACGACAGAACGGAAATATGCTGGGGTTAGTTCATAGCCATTTAAGTTAATGATATTGGGGGGTACTCCTTCAAAAACCAATTAATAATAACAACAAGAAAAAGAGGTGTGTCATGCAAATAGATTTTCACCATACGGTAACTTATGTTATTGCCCGGTTAGCTGATTTTTCCAAAGAAGAGGCTGACATTATTGCTCATTGCGCTCAATATGTAGACGATGCAACTGATTCTGGGCTGGTACATTTTTATACAAATTCAATAGAAGATAGTAAGCCTGAATTAGGGCCCACTTATAGCCGTATTAGTTCTGCGCATAAAATGCTGGATTATAGAAACTCTAAGGAGTTAGCCAATAGACGGGTATGGGTGCCTTTTCATTTTTTACCAAGTAACGATCAAAGCCCAAAGAAAAAGAAAGATTTAACTTCGAAATCCAGGCAACACAATCCATTTTTTCCGCGCTTAATTTGTCGCCCTAATAGTCCCGTTGCTCAAGAGATGGTTCGACGATGTATTGAGGAAAAAATAAATATTTCCCCAGCATCAGAAACAACTGCAAGCATCCATAAACGTCAGTATATTAAAGCGTTGTGTCGCTTGGGAATTACTATGCATGTTTATGCCGATACCTGGGCGCATCAGGATTTTGCGGGGATAATGCATGAAATGAATGCTTTTACAGATATTAGAAGTGGAAATCCAGAAAATGATAAACGAGTAAAACAATATCAAGGATTGAATGATGAGCATTTAAATTCATTGCAATTAGCCTGGAAAAAATTTTCCTCTGCAGTGATTGATCCTATTGCGGCTAAGTTTCTTGGTGAAAGTTTTCCTTTGGGGCATGGTTCGGCTTTGAGTTATCCTGACTTACCTTTTCTAGAATGGGGTTATAAAAAAATTGAAAAATATATGCCTTTTTCTGAAGAATATTTAGATCGAGATAACGATGGTTTTATTGTACGCAACAATACCGAGATCTTTTTAGATGCTGCGGATCATATGTATAAAGCAATGCTTGCTTTTAAAAACGATAATAAAGAGGTTGATTTGGTGAATTCGGGGAAAATTCCTCAAGCTCAACGTCAAAAAATACAAACTCTTTTTAAAGAATTTACGGATGAGGATTCCCTTAAAAGACATCAGCAATGGGTAGAAAAAATTAACAGTGATTATTTTACGGATGAAAAAAACAGTGATGGTTCTGCTGGTACTCTGGGGTATCAGTCTCATCACCATGAGTTAGATGAATGGAGAAATGAAGTCTTGATGCATAAAAAAACCTACCGCAGTGGTATCTTTCTTAAAGATACTATCAATTATTTTAAAAAACAAATGGCAGGGATTGTTCCAGAGAGTATGAATATTGAATATCAAGTGACTTATAAGTTTCCAGAGGATGATCGTTTTCTGGATAGCAACTGGAAACTTTTCCATGATGCTTTACTTGCTCATCGTTATACCGTGCTGCATGAAATCCTTCCTCATGAAGGTATTTGTGCTGGCTGAAGAAGCATAGACTGCTGATTGACGCTAAAGTGAACCCCCAAGATAAAATTTATCTGGGGTTTCGTGTTGCATGATCTATAAGCTCTTGCATCCTGTTTCTTCCTCATTCCAGCTTTCTTCCTTTGGAGAAGGTGATAAGCTGTGAAAACCTTTGGAACAATCATTAACTTGTCTTCGGCAATTTAATTGTGAATTATTTTTTTAATAATGCTGGCTAATTTTTGACAATGAGGATGTTGAAACATTTCACCGTGTAAGCCACTGACAGAATGATGAGACAAATGTTTTTTAAATAGTCTTTTCCAGGTTGAGAATATTAAAGGGTGAAACATCCACATACGCTTGGTTAAAATAAGATCCACAGGTATCTCTATACCTTGAATAGTATGGTTTGGCAGGGCTTGAAGCTGGGATTGCATGCCTTGGTCACTTAACATGGCACCTAATTTTCGATTGTTAAGTATCATTTTGTTTAACTGAAATGTTTTAACTGTTGATTTGATTAATTTAAAAAGGGTCGGTGATTGCAATGGCCATCTTGGATAAATTGAGTCAAATAAAATAAGCCCTTTAGGTGAATGGCCTTTTTTGATTAATATTTTTGCTGTTTCTAATGCAGTAATGCCCCCGATTGAAAACCCCGAAAGATAATAGGGCGTATTGCCATGTTGAATGATACTGTCAGCATAATAATGAGCAATTTCATGAATGGACAGTATTTTGTGAGTATTAGGTGGTTGTAACAAGTAGGTACTGCAAGTCACACCTAGTGTATTAGCCAAATTTGATAATCGCATGAAATCGCCATGACCAGAAGCGGCAATAAAAAGAGTTGGAGCTCTGGGGTGATTACTTAGTGTAAGTAGTACCCTTTGATCAGGGTTTAAGTTGGTTATTTCCAGTTGATTTGCTTGCTCGGCAATGGTTGGATAATTTAATAAAAAAGATAAAGGGTAACGTGTTTTTGTCAGTTTTTCTATCGCTATCATTAAGCTAATGGCGCTGATAGAGTCCCCCCCTAGTTCGAAAAAATTTTCATCAAGTCCAATTTTTGTATAAGGAAGTACTTTTTCCCATTGTCTGTGTAGTTGCCTTTCTAATAGTGTGTAAGGGGGGGCTTTTCTATTTTTGGTGGCTTTGGAGCTGGGAATAGGTAATTGTGTGTAATCAATTTTTCCCGTTTCAGTTGTTTTAATGCTTGTTGATGGAATGATACTTTTAGGTTGCATATAGTTGGGTAACTGCTGCCGTAATAGTAAGGAGAGTTCATCAACTAATACCTCGGTATTTTGTTCTTTTGTTTCTATGTGTGCGTAGATACTTGTGTGGTTATTTTTAGTGTTGAAATTAACGACTGCTTGATCAACTGCATGATGACTTTGCAGTACGGACTCAATTTCACCAGGTTCAATACGATAGCCACTGATTTTAATTTGTCGATCAATACGTCCCGAAAAATAAAGTAAGCCATCGTAGCCAACATAGCCCTTATCACCCGTTCGATAAAGTTGGGACTGGTTGTCATTTCCTGTTAAGAAAACTTGATTTTGAAGTTCGGGGTGATTGATATATCCCTGAGCCAGCGTGTTGCCTGCAATGAAAATTTCACCTTCGACATTGACTGGCAGATTGTTTAAATCGTTATCCAGGATATAGATAGAGGTATTTTCTGCTGGTAGGCCGATAGGTAACATTTTTCCAGAGAAGCTTGCTGTATATTCCCATGCGCTGGCAGCAATAGTTGCTTCTGTCGGTCCATAGACATTGAATAATGTTGCTTTGGTTTTTTGTTGAAATTGTTGGGCTAAAGCCGAAGACAGGCGCTCTCCACCACAACAGGCTATTCTTAAATTGGTTTTTTGAGATGCTTCTAACCCTTGTAGAAGTAGGCGAGCGGAGGAGGGAACCAGGGCTAAAGATGAAATTTGTTTATCAATAACAAATTGAGCAAAACCTTCGGATATGTGGCTGTCTTCCGGCCTAAGAATAAGGCTTGCACCTTGAGTTAGGCTGAGAAAAATTTCAATGATTGAAGGGTCAAAGTTATAGTGTATGGTTTGTCCCATACGATCCTTTGATGTGAGTTTAAAAAATGATTGTAGCCAATGTATACGTGAAGAAAGCGCTTGATGATCAACCAATACGCCTTTTGGCTGTCCATTCGAACCCGAGGTAAAAATAATATAAGCCAGGTTTTTAGCTTTTATATCAATAGTGTTTGGTTGTTCGATTTTGGAAGCTGGATATGATTGATAGTCATCAACACAAACTAGCTGATCATGTAGATTTGTTAAACGTTCCTGATAGCTATTGTTGCTTAGTAAAAGACCACTTTGACTTTGTTTTAATATATTTTTAATGCGAGCATCGGGACTATCTGCTGAGATAACCAAATAAGCAGCAGATGCTTTTAAAATAGCAAATATGCTAATTATTATTTCAGGGCATTGTGGTAGGCAAATGGCGATAATGTCATTCGTTTGTACCCCTTTATTAAGTAAAAGTTGAGCCAGTTGAGTGCTTAATGTATCTAGCTGATGATAGTTTAGTTTTTTGTTTTTATATTCTATTGCAGTTTTTGAGGGCTGTTTTTTTACTTGCTGTTGAAATAACTGAATAACCGAGGTGTAAGTAGTTTGCTGTTTTCTCTTTTGATTAAATTGTTCAAAAATGATTTGTTTGTCTTGTGTAGTCAGAAGGTCTATTTCATTGATGGGACTTTCTGGGGTAATACAGATTTGTTGCAAGATAGAAAGGAATCGATCAGCAAAAAACTGTAAATCTTCTGTTGTAAAACAGTTTTCAGCACCTTCAAAGAAAACTGTTATATCATCATTATCACTGAAATCACATATTGTTACAGCCAGTGGATAGCGTGCGACACCACTAAACTGTTGTTTGGCGCGAATAGTCGCGGTGCCATATGTGGATGAATATTGATGTTTTTCATAAGACAAAACAATATCAAATAAAGTGTCTCGGCCATGATTTAATAATTTTAATCGTTTACAGATATCATTGAGAGGATAGCGTTGATGCCTATAAAGTTCTCTTAAGCGTGCTTTACTCTTTTTTATAATCTGAGAAGAATTTTCTGTTTTCTCTATATTAATGACAAGAGGAGATAAACTGATAAACATACCAAAAGTATCTTTAAATCTCGCACCTTTACGATTTAAGCTGGGTACACCGATAATGATTTCTTTACGTTGGTAGATTCGTGAGAAATAGATAGCTAAAGAGGAAAGTATGGTTTGATAGCGGGTGCTTTTATTAGTAGACGAAAGCTGGTCTATTGAATTTAATAGTGAGCGGCTGAGTGTTATCTGATAGCTGTTTGCTTTCGGTAATAATGTTTTACTCGATAATGCGTAGCGACGAGAAATAAGAGGTTCTGGTGTAGTAGGGAGCGTTTTTTCCCAATATCTATGGTCTATTTTATAGGAGGAGGAGCGAAGGTATTCTTGTTCTTGTTTTATAAAATCAAAATAACGATGGGGTGATTTTTGTTTGATGGGTTGTTTGTTTAGAAAGGCATTGTAGATTTCTGCTAAGCGAGCAATAACAACTGTTGTACTCCAGCCATCAGCAATCAGGTGATGGTATTTTGTCATTAAATAATAGCGACTTTCACTTTCTTTTATGAGGGAAAAATGCCAGAGTAAATTATTTTTGTGGAAACTGAATGGTTGTTGAAAGCAATGATTTAACCATTGTAGAGCCTTGTCTTCAGGTTTTGTATCATTAGAGAAATCAATGAACTCTAGATCGAAATGGATTTGTTTAAGTAATCTTTGTTTTGTTGGAAGCCGGTTATTTATTGTAATTCGAAAGGCATCATTTTCATTAATCAGATGTTGAATTGCTTTATTAAGACATTTGTAATTAACCTTACCTGAAATGATAAGGGTTCCACCAATATTATAGAGGGGGCTTTTAGGATGGGCGTGTTGGTCATGCCAAATATCCCGCTGATTAGAGGCCAGTTGTGAAAACATTTTCACGAATTAATCATCATAATATTGGTTATAGGTGTTTGCCGAGTATAACTTATTTTTATGGGGTTAGGGGCTGTAGCTGCGTTTATGCCTATGTCGTCTATTGCGATATTTTTGTTTTCTTTGTTTTTTGAGCTGAGTATATTTAATAATAGCAATTAAAGTAAAAAATATAATGCTTACTCCGATGAAGTAAAACAAATTTTGAAGATTAAAAACTTTTCTTAAAAAATCTAAAACAAATGTTTCCTCATTGTTGCTGTGTAATTGATTGTTTTTATACTGTTTTTGATAAGCTATTGTCGATAAATTGTTGTTTCTAAAGGAGGAAGACTTGTTTTTTTGAATAATGTGTTCTAACTTTAATGAAGTTAAGGCATTCTGAGTTAAATTATGTAGTTTAAGGTCAGTTTCGTTTAAAAACTGTTTGGTTTGATAAAAGATATCTAAAGAGTCTTGTACAAAACTATTGTCTTCATTCTCTGCAAGAAAACTTTTTCCTTTGTTAATTAAATGCCTGGATAAAAGAGGGGTAGCCTCGTTACTGGCGGGTCTATTTTCTGAAAAAGTAGAGTAAGGTGGGATGGCTGTTGAGTCGATAAAGTCTGAGGTGCTGTAGGAATAGATTTTTTTATAAGTTGAATGCCCAGGCTGAAAACCTCTTTTATTAAAATTGTTTTCAGTTGGTGAATAAGCGAGTGGAATTTCATTTTTTGTGATAACAGAGGCTGCAAATGCCGAAAATGAAATACTATTTATGGCTAGGCAACTAAATACAAAAATAAATATAAAATAGAATACGGGCTTATGCTTCATGGCTTTGATTCTAAATTGTTTTATGTTCTTTGTAAAAAATAGATGATTTTTTGGTGTTAGAATAGAAATCTAAGTATGGAAATAAGTGTTGATTAAAGGTTCAGGTTTCGTTAAAAATATAATTAAATATCCACAAGGAAATTAATAAATGAAAGTAACAATATTTGGTTCAGGGTATGTTGGATTAGTGACAGGTGTTTGTTTAGCGGAAGTTGGAAATGAAGTTGTTTGTATTGATGTTGATCAGAAAAAGATAGATGGTTTAGTAGACGGCATTATTCCTATTTATGAGCCTGGGTTAGAGGCAATGGTTAAGGAAAATCAGGCGGCCGGGAGACTCCGTTTTACCACGGATGCAAAATTAGCTGTTGAGCATGGCACATTTCAGTTTATTGCTGTAGGAACGCCTCCTGATGAAGATGGCTCAGCTGATTTAAAATATGTTTTAAAGGTCGCTGAAACGATTGCTACTCATATGAATGATTATCGTGTCGTTATTAATAAATCAACAGTGCCGGTTGGTACAGCCGATAAAGTAAAAGCAACTTTAAATAAAGTCTTGCTGGCAAGAGCAGAGAGTAGAGAATTTGATGTTGTGTCAAACCCTGAATTCTTAAAAGAAGGTGCGGCAATTGATGATTTTATGAAGCCTGATCGTATTGTTATTGGCACGGATAACCCAAGAACAACAGAACTATTAAAGGCTTTGTATGCGCCGTTTAATCGGAGTTATGAACGTATTATTTCCATGGATATACGCTCTGCCGAATTAACCAAGTATGCTGCCAATGCAATGTTGGCAACAAAAATCAGTTTTATGAATGAATTATCTAATTTAGCCGAACTGTTAGGGGCAGATATAGAGAAAGTTAGGAATGGTATCGGTTCAGATAGTCGAATAGGTTATTCTTATATTTACCCTGGCTGTGGTTATGGAGGGTCATGTTTCCCTAAAGATGTTAAAGCTTTAGAAAGAACAGCGAAAGAAGTTGGCTATGATGCCGCATTATTAAGCGCTGTAGAAAATGTCAATGACCGTCAAAAGCAAGTGCTATTTAATAAAGTAATCAAACATTATCAGGGTGATATTAAGGGCAAAACTTTTGCTTTATGGGGCCTGGCATTTAAACCAAAAACTGATGATATGCGTGAAGCAGCAAGTCGGGTTGTCTTGGAAGCCTTAATTGAGGCTGGAGCAAAGGTGCAAGCCTTTGACCCAGAAGCCAAGGAAGAAGCTACTCGCATTTATGGTGATAAAGCGGGATTACAATTGGTAGATTCGGTTGATGAAACCCTGGAAAATGCCGATGCTTTAGTGATAGTGACTGAGTGGAAGAATTTTTGGAGTCCTGATTTTGATTATTTAAAAGAAAAATTGAGTGACGCTGTTATTTTTGATGGCCGAAACCTTTATCAGCCAGATGTTCTGGAGGAAAAAGGAATTGCTTATTATGCCATCGGTCGTGGGCGTTCTGTGTCTTAGGAAAAGTATGGTTTAAAGATTTATTCTCCCAATTATTATTATTGATACTTTTACATTTGTTTTTTTATAAAAATAAAAATATTAAGAACAATTTAGAGTTAATTAGTACATGAAAAATTTATTATTCCTCGTCCATCGCATACCTTATCCGCCTAATAAAGGGGATAAAATTCGTTCATATAACTTTCTTAAAGGCTTGGTAAAAAATTACCATGTACATCTGGCTGCTTTTATCGATGATCCCGAAGATTGGGGGTATGTCGAAAAAGTAGAAGCATTAACGGCTAGTTCACTTTTCCTCAATATCTCCCCTTCAGTAGCTAAAATTAAAAGTTTGTCAGGTTTGATATCAAATCAGCCATTAACAATACCTTATTATAAAAACACTCAATTTCAACAATGGGTTGATCAAACGATTGCGGAAAATAACATAGAAAAAATCTTCGTTTTTTCTTCTGCTATGGCTCAATATGTTACAAAACATCACAATCTTGAAGTTGTTATTGATTTCGTCGATGTAGACTCTGATAAATGGCTGCAATATTCTAAAAAGGCAAAATGGCCGATGAATTGGGTGTATAAAAGAGAGGCCAAACAGCTTTTAAAATTTGACTCTCAAGTGGCTAAACAGGCGAAGATGAATCTGTTTGTTTCAGAAGAAGAGTCCAGCTTATTTAAAGACATTGTTGATGTAGACCCTAAAAAAATTGGGTTTGTAAATAATGGTGTTGATATCGATTTTTTTAATGTCGATGAAAAGTACCAAACGCCCTACGATAGCAAAGATAATATTATTGTCTTCACTGGGGCCATGGATTATTGGGCTAATGTTGATGCTGTTACCTGGTTTGCAAAGGAAGTGTTTCCAAAAATAAAGCAGAAATGTGTTGATGCCCAATTTTATATTGTGGGGTCCAAACCTACAAAAGAAGTGATGCAGTTAGCCAATCAACCAGGAATATTTGTTACGGGTCGGGTAGAAGAAATTCGTCCTTATTTGTTTTTCTCTCATGTGGTTGTTGCACCTTTACTGATTGCTCGAGGAATCCAGAATAAAGTATTAGAAGCAATGGCAATGGGTAAAAAAGTGGTGGTCACGCCTCATGCGATAGAAGGAATTAATGTAACAGATGAAGATGTTTACACACTCGATAATCCTGATGATTTTTCCAGGCAAGTACTTGAATTGTTAAAAAACAGTCAAGCTGATGTATTTGCAGAAAATAATCGTCAATTTGTTGAGAAAAACTTCAGTTGGGATGCAAGTCTTGAGAAGTTAATACAACTAATTAATTAAATCTTAAAGTTAATGATAAAAAAAAGAATTTTAATTGTTTTCGGGACCCGCCCAGAAGCTATAAAAATGGCGCCGGTTGTTAAAGCCTTTCAAAGTGATGAGCGGTTTGAAACTAAAGTGTGTGTGACGGCTCAACACAGAGATATGTTAGACCAGGTCTTAGCATTATTTGCTATTAAACCTGAGTATGATTTAGATATTATGAAGCAAAATCAGGGATTAACAGGAATTACCTGTGCAATATTGACGGGGCTTGAGCCGGTTTTAGAAGGTTTTTCACCGGACAGGGTTTTGGTGCATGGCGATACATCCACAACATTTGCTGCCAGTTTAGCTGCCTATTATCAAAAAATTCCTGTTGGGCATGTTGAAGCGGGGTTGCGAACACATAATATTTATTCGCCGTGGCCAGAGGAAGCAAACCGAAAATTGACGGGTGCATTAACTGATTTACATTTTTCACCAACGACCAGGGCGCGTGATAATTTGTTACAGGAACACGTTCCAGAGCAAAATATTATTGTCACAGGCAATACCGTTATAGATGCTTTGTGTCATGTACAAGAATCAATAGAAAATAACAGCCAATTAAGAACTGAACTGGCCAGTCGCTTCCCTTTTATCAATCCAGATAAAAAAATTGTGTTAGTTACTGGGCATAGGCGAGAAAGTTTTGGGGATGGTTTTGAAAATATTTGTCAGGCCCTGAGAGAGCTTTCTTTACGAGATGATATACAAATCATTTATCCGGTTCATCTAAATCCGCATGTACGAGAGCCTGTTAACAGACTGCTGAAAGATATAGAGCATGTGCATTTGATTGATCCACAAGATTATCTGCCATTTGTGTATTTGATGAGCGTTGCTCATATTATTCTGACAGACTCTGGTGGTGTTCAGGAAGAAGCACCTTCCTTAGCCAAGCCTGTATTAGTGATGCGTGACACTACTGAGCGACCCGAGGCTGTGGAGGCTGGGACCGTGAAGCTTGTGGGTGCTGATAAAAATAAAATCATAAATAATGTATCTTTACTGTTAGATGATCAAGATGAGTATCGTAAGATGAGTTTTGCTCATAACCCTTATGGCGATGGTAAAGCAAGCCAAAGAATTGTAGATGGAGTCGCTAAACATGCATGAAAAAGTTTTTAACAAGGTATCAGTTATTGGTTTGGGGTACATAGGTCTGCCAACGGCAGCGGTTATTGCTTCAAGAGGGGTCGATGTTGTTGGGGTTGATGTCTCTCAGCATGCTGTTGATACAATCAATCAAGGCAAAATTCATATCGTCGAACCTGATCTGGATATGTTGGTACAAAGCGCGGTAACCACTGGGAAATTAAGAGCGACAACAGAACCAGAAGAAGCCGATGTGTTTTTGATTGCGGTGCCTACGCCCTTTTCAGAAGGGTATAAACCCGATCTTTCTTTTATAGAATTGGCAGTAAAAAAGATTGCTGTTGTGTTAAAGAAAGGTGATTTAGTTATTCTGGAATCGACCTCTCCGGTAGGTACAACTGAAAAAATGTCTCAATGGATGAGTGAAATTAGAGCAGATTTAAGTTTTCCTCATCAAGCGAGTGAGCAAGCAGATATTCAGGTTGCTCATTGTCCAGAGCGTGTGTTACCTGGTTACGTGATTCAAGAGCTTGTTTCAAATGATAGAGTGATTGGTGGCTTAACACCTCATTGTGCTGAAAAAGCGAAAACTTTATATAAGATATTTGTTAAAGCCAATTGTATTGTGACTGATGCTCGCACGGCGGAGATGGCCAAATTAACAGAAAATTCATTTAGAGATGTCAATATTGCTTTTGCAAATGAATTGTCGATTATTTGTGATAAATTGAATATTAATGTGTGGGAGTTAATTCAATTAGCTAACAGACATCCTCGAGTTAATATCCTGAATCCTGGTGCAGGGGTTGGAGGTCATTGTATTGCTGTTGATCCATGGTTTATTGTTGATTCTACACCAGATGAAGCCCGCTTGATTCGAACCGCCAGAGAAGTCAATGATAGCAAGCCTGAGTTTGTGATTAATAAAATTCGTAAAGTGGCTGAAGAATTTAAGAAGCCTAAAATAGCCTTGCTAGGGCTAGCATTTAAAGCGGATATTGATGATTTAAGAGAAAGTCCGGCTGTAGGTATTGCTGAAAGAGTCATTCAAGAAGCTTTAGGCGATGTGCTGATTGTGGAGCCTCACATTAAAGAACTCCCTGCCAAATTACAGGCTGATAATGTCAGCTTTGTTAGTATTGGAGAAAGTCTGGAGCAGGCAAATATAGTTGTAACGCTAACGGATCATTCAATTTTTAAACAGGTAAAACAGTCTGTGTTACAAGAAAAAGTAATCATTGATGCACGTGGAATCTGGGAGTCATTTTAATGGATTTAGATAATATTAAAATAGGCATGATTGGCTTGGGTTATGTTGGTTTACCTCTGGCTGTTGAGTTTGGTAAAAAATATCAGACCATTGGATTTGATATTAATCAGGCGCGTATTGATGCATTAAACTCAGGGCATGACCATACGCTGGAAGTCAGTGATGAAGAATTAGCTGAAGCTAATAAGTTAAGCTACACAGCAAATGCTGATGAAATTAAAGCCTGTAATGTTTACATTGTCACTGTACCAACCCCAATTAATGATTATAAGCAACCTGATCTGACGCCACTGGAAAAAGCCAGCAGCTTATTAGGTAAAGTTATTAAACAAGATGATATTGTCATCTATGAATCAACGGTCTACCCAGGTGCAACAGAAGAAGTGTGTGTGCCTATTTTAGAGCAGGTTTCTGGCTTAACCTTTAATAAGGATTTCTTTGCTGGTTATAGTCCTGAACGGATTAACCCTGGCGATAAAGAGCACCGTGTTACCAATATTTTAAAAGTTACTTCAGGATCGACAAAGCTTGTTGCTGAGCAGGTTGATCAACTTTATAAAAGTATTATTACTGCGGGGACCCACAAGGCCAGTAGTATTAAAGTTGCTGAAGCAGCAAAAGTCATCGAAAACACTCAGCGAGATGTCAATATTGCATTAATTAATGAACTTGCAATAATTTTTAAACGACTAGATATTGATACAGAAGAAGTGTTGATTGCAGCAGGAACAAAATGGAACTTTTTACCTTTCCGTCCAGGTTTAGTCGGAGGACATTGTATCGGCGTTGACCCTTATTATTTAACTCATAAAGCCCAAGAAATCGGGTATCACCCCGATATGATTTTGGCTGGTCGTCGCTTAAATGATGGTATGGGTATCCATGTGGCTGAACAAGTTGTGCAACTGATGCTAAAAAATAAACAACATCTTGTTGATGCTAAAATATTAATGTTGGGCCTTACATTCAAAGAGAACTGCCCTGATATCAGAAATACACGCATCACGGATATTACTGAAGAGCTTGCAAGCTATCATGCTCAAGTAGACATTTATGACCCTTGGGCTTCAAAAGAAGAAGCGGCTCAAGAGCTCAATATTGAGCTCATCGATAATCCAGAAGCGGGACAATACGATGCGGTTATTATTGGTGTTGCACATGACCAGTTTAAAGAAATGGGGATTGATGCTATTCGCCAGTTTGGTAAATCAAATGCCATTGTCTACGATGTGAAATACTTGTTTCCTGCTCATCAAGTAGATGGTCGTCTTTAGCAGTCACTATTGTGAGCAAAGCAATACAGCTATGGATTGTCACAGATGCTAAGCCAGGCCATATTAATCAATCTTTAGGCTTGGCTGAAGCCTTAAAGCGTCAGGTTCCCAACTTAAACTGGCAAGAAATACCTGCCATGTCCATGTGGCAGGCAATACGCTTTGCTTTAAAGCAAAATAAAAATACGTTGAAACCTGACCTTATTATTGGTGCAGGACATCGAACCCATCTCACCTTATTATTGCTTTCAAAAATAATGACGGTAGCTTCTATTGTTTTAATGAAACCATCACTGCCTAATAGTTGGTTTGATCTTGTGATTATTCCTGAACATGACTCACCTGGAGATCACACTAATATTATTGCATCTAAAGGTGCATTGAATAGAGTTCAAGCCGGTAGAAAAGAATCGAACACGGGACTATTCTTAATCGGTGGGCCATCAAAACATTTTGGCTGGGATCCACAAGCGCTATCAGCTACAGTTCAATCTATTGTTCAAGAAAGCCCTCTTGATTGGGATCTGACTACCTCACGCAGAACACCTGAAGGCACGCTTACAAAACTTCAGCCTATCGAAAATATTGAAATAAATCCTTATTCTAAAACTGATTCTAACTGGTTACCAACAATGCTCTCTAAAACAGAAGTCTGCTGGGTAACTGAAGATAGCGTATCCATGATTTATGAAGCGCTAAGTGCTGGTTGTCAGGTTGGTCTAATAAAAATTCCTCATGTGAAAGAAAGTCGACTTACCATTGGGATTGAAAAATTAGAACAATCTGGTTATCTGATGCGCTCGACTGGGGATAAGACAAACAAAATTACCCTAGCTGAAGCAGATCGTTGTGCAGCATTAGTTCAACAAAGGTTTCTGACATGAAAGTAGTGCAGGTTTTACCAGATTTAAATAGTGGTGGTGTTGAAAAAGGCACGCTAGAAATAGCGAAGGCACTTGTTCAAGCTGGACATGAATCACTCGTTATTTCTGCCGGTGGCCGAATGGTAGAACAGTTGACTCAAGAAGGTAGCCAACATATTAACTGGGATCTAGGTAAAAAGTCTCTCCTCACTTTTCGTCATATTTGGGCTGTTCGACAATGGCTCAGACAAGAGCGTCCCGATATTCTTCACCTTCGCTCTCGAATGCCCGCTTGGATTATGTGGCTCGCATGGCGAAGTTTAGCAGAGGATGAACGGCCATATTTAGTTACAACGGTTCATGGGCTTTATTCTGTTTCTAAATATAGTGAGATCATGTGTAAAGGAGAGCGGGTCATCGCTGTCTCAGAAACAGTTCAAAACTATATTCACAGTAATTACCCTGCAACAGACATGTCTCGTGTCGAGCTCATTTATCGTGGTGTCGAAGCTGATGAATTTCCTTATGGCTATCAATCCTCAGAGGCATGGCTAAAACAATGGCAACAAGACTATCCACAACTTAAAAATAAAAAAATACTGACCTTACCAGGCCGCATAACTCGATTAAAAGGTCACCATGACTTTATTGACCTGATAAAAAAACTTAAACATGCAGGCGAGCCTATACACGGCCTAATTGTCGGTGGCGAAGATCCAAAACGTATGAAATACGCTACAGAATTACACAATCGTATTGAAAGTGAAGGTCTACAAGAAACGATCACTTTTACCGGTAATAGAAATGACATTAGAGATGTTTTTTCTGTCTCTGACATTGTATTGTCACTGTCCACAAAGCCAGAATCTTTTGGTCGTACCGTACTCGAGACCTTAAGTTTAGGTGTTCCAGTCGTGGGATATGATCATGGTGGTGTTGGTGAAATATTAACAAAACTATATCCTGAAGGTAAAGTTGCTCTAGGGCAAGTAGATCTCCTTGCTGACGTAGTGTTAGCCTGCATGGGTAAAAAACCAGCTGTTAATTCACAACATCATTTCACCAAAAATGATATGTTAGCCAACACAATTAACTTATACACAAAACTCAATTCAAAATCATTATGAAAATATGCGAAATTGTTGCCAGCTACGGTGATGGCGGCTTAGAAAACCATTTTGTTGAACTATGTAATGGCCTAGCGGCAAATGGTCATGAAGTTCATGTCATTATTCCTCTCGCATTTATAGATCGTTTTTCAGATGACATTATAGTTCATCGATTACCGCTCCATTTAAGCCGACGAAATTTAATTCTTTTGTGGAAATTGTATAACGCTATTCAAAACATCCAACCCAATCTAATTCATGCTCATGCTGGTAAAGCCACTGGGTTACTATCTTCATTTAAACGCTTTATTCCTTATCCTTGTGTTGCGACAGTTCATAATAATAGAAAGAACTTGCGTGGCTACTTAAAAATGGATGCAGTGATCGGAGTCAGTAACGGTGTTTTAGAAATGCTGACGCACCCTCACAAAAAGGTTGTATACAACGGCGTTACTCTACCTAGCACAACATTAGCAAAACCAGCGATTATAAAAAAATTCAATTTATCGGGGAAACGACCTATTGTTATGGCCATTGGTCGACTTGTTGATGCTAAAGGATTTGATATTCTTATCGATGCATGGCAAGGAATAGAGGCTGATCTTCTTCTTATTGGAGATGGCTCCCTAAAAGGGGAGCTCATGTCACAAAT
>ENA-ORXI01001209-ORXI01001209.1-sediment-metagenome-genome-assembly--contig:-NODE-1209-length-20490-cov-53.975653_pt1 | contig 20490 bp, 14 predicted proteins | sample MGYA00237861_ERZ511468 | MGnify/ENA primary metagenome ERZ511468 (study PRJEB26299, sample SAMN06266213) | sediment metagenome | isolation source: Hudson Canyon methane seep mesocosm | place...
GTTTTAACCCTAAAATTCTAAAAAAATCCAGTAAATATGCTCAAGCTAAAATTTTTCAAAAAACAACAAATATGGTTACCCACAATACCAGGCTTAATTTTGATTGGTGTTAGCTGTCTAGCTCTTACTATTTTTGTTATCAATAACCTAGCAAACTATCTAGCGCAACAACAGCCTGTAAATAAAGGAATTTTAGTGGTTGAAGGATGGGTCAGTGAACAAACTTTATTGCAAGCTATTCGCACGTATAAAACAAACCCTTATCAACAGGTAATTACAACGGGCAGTTTAATTAAGCGTAGACAACAAAGAGAGTATAAAAGCTATGCCGACTCAGCTGCTGCCTTCCTGCTAAAAAATGGCATTAACAAATCAGATATAACAAGCTTACCCACACCAGACTCTGCGCAAAATCGAACCTTTTTAAGTGCGGTTATTGTAAGAGACTGGTTAATAAAACAAAAAAACAAAACTCAGTATATTGATGTTGTCTCAGAAGGTGTGCACGCAAGAAGAACGCTAACTTTATACCAAATGGCTTTTGCAAATAAGCTGAATATTGGTATTATGGCTGGAGAGCCAGAAGAGTACTCGTTAGACTCTTGGTGGAGAGCAAGTGTAGGTGTTAAAGCAGTAATAAGTGAATTGGTAGGCCTGGCTTGGAGTATGTGTTGTTTTTATCCCGGAGAGTATCGGTCTCATCAAGAAAAATGGGGATTGAGTTAATAGGTATGAAGTTAAAATGAATGTTAGTGAATTATTAAAAAAATATAAATTCTTACCTACAAGATTGATAACAGCAAGAGGTCCAGTAATTTATAATACTGCAAGGGCTATAGTCTGCTTAAGTGATAAAATAAAGATAAAATGGGCCGCGAAAAAAAACAAACCTTTTATTTTAATTTATCAGCAAGGGCGTGTTGCATCAACAAGCGTGTATGAATCTATTAAGGCAATGAAATTACCTTACCCTTTATACCATGTCCATACATTATCAATAGAAAATGCTGAACAAAAAATTAAGCTAGCAAAAAAGAACAATACAAAAGCATATCGACATTTTTTTGTTGGTAAGTACCTGGGTAAAGCAATTCAAAATATAAAATTAACACCCTCTTATGAGCCCTGGAAAGTAATATGCATTTTTAGAGATCCAATTGATATTATGCTTTCCCTGTATTTTTTAAATATTGAAACTAAGTCTAAAGATTTAGAATTATATGAAGATAAAGAAGCTGCCCTAGAATATTTTCAAAATTTATTTGAAAGTAATGATCCATCTGGATGGGCGATATGCAGGTGGTTTGATGATGTTTTTTATAAAGAATTAGGTATCGATGTATATAGTCATGCTTTTGATACGGAAAAGGGATTTGTAGTTATTAAAACAGAAAAATTCGAAATCTTATTACTACGATTTGAGAATTTAGCAAGTGTATACAAGCATGGAAGCGCTGAATTGTTGGGAATAGATAGCGGTGACTTTAATTTAATGCATGCAAATATTCATAGAAATGATAAGTATAGTGATATGCATATTTATATCAAAAAGAACCTTAGGTTATCAAAATCATTTTGTGACAAAGTATATACGACAAAACTAATGAAGCACTTTTACTCTTCGGCTATGATTGAAACATCAGTCAAAAAATGGACCAAAGTAAAATGACTCAAGGCAGTGTAGCTATAGTGCCAATACTTAGGTTAATAGTAGAAGTAAATACTAGCAATGGACATGTCAATTGTGAGTGAAGGAAATGTACTTGCCTATATGGTGCTCTGTGGCTGGCCTGCGCTCTCAATTTGGTTTTACCGGCATAAAAGCCTGCAACTAGCTACATTATTAACTATTATTGGTGGGTTTATGGTATTAGCTGTAAAAACATCAGTAGACTTTCCGTTAATCCCTCCGCTCGGTAAGAGCTCCATTCCTGTTTTTTCAGCTATACTAGGGTGTTGGTATATCAAAAAACAAAAAATCAAATATTTCTCTAATAAAGGGCTTATTCAAGTACTAGTTGTATTGCTTTTTATCGGAGCCTTTATTACTGCAGAGCTAAATAGTGATAGAGTCATCATTGGCAATAAGCTTTTACGGGGCCTAACATTACACGATGCAATTTCAGCTGTAATAGCCGTATTCATACAAATTACGCCTTTTTTTATAGGCAAACAATTTTTCAAAACGTATCAAGACCAACTCTTAATGTTTAAGTTTATCGTTGCGGCAGGGTTGGCCTACTCAGTCCTAATACTTTATGAGATACGCATGAGCCCGCAATTGCATATCATGTTTTATGGTTACTTTCCACACAGCTTTGCCCAGCAAGCAAGAGGTGGTGGCTTTCGTTCAGTTGTGTTTATGGGGCATGGCTTGCTAGTATCTTTTTTTGTTGTTTGTGTCTTATCTGCGGCAGTTACATTAGAAAAAGTAGGGGAGAAAATTCGTACCTTTTCTCCGGCAATGCTTAATTACTATTTTTTAATCGTTTTGCTGCTCTGTAAAAGTAAAGCTGCACTTTTATATGGGCTATTTGTTTTTGTAATGATAAAAAAAGCCCCCTATAAAATGCAGTTTCGTGCAGCAGCTATATTAGCGTTAATGACTTTGTTATACCCCGGTATGTCAATAATAAAAATATTCCCGCATCAAGCGATAGTACAAACAGCAACAGATTATTTAGGTGCAGACCGAGCCAGTTCTTTAGATTTTCGTTTTGATAATGAACATATATTATTAGAGCATGCAAGAAAGCGATTTTTCTTTGGCTGGGGTGGTTCCGGGCGGAATAGAGCGCGTGATGAAGAAACAGGAAAGGATATATCGGTTACTGATGGCGGCTGGATAATTACCTTAGGGACTTCTGGAATAATAGGCTTTATTGCTGAATTTGGCTTATTGGCATTAAGTATTTTTAGAGCCAAACAGGCCGCCAAATTTTTTAAAGACAAAAAACAACAAACCTTGCTTGCAGCGCATGCATTATTAGTAGGTATAATTATGATAGATCAACTCCCTAATGCCTCATTAGCCCCTTGGTTATGGTTAATAGTAGGTGTATTGTTGGGGCGGGCAGAATATATTATTGCCAATAAAGGAGATGCTGTAAGTGGCTAAAGTATTTATAGAAGTCTGCGCATATCATGCAGAAACGCTGTACCCATATATCGTTAATTTAGCAAAAAATGAAGACATAGTACTGTATAATTTTACATGTCCAGGCGCAGAAACGATTGAAACATTACCACAAGAAAAGTTTGAATTTAGCTTATTTCAGCTACTGAAAATATTGATTACTCATGATATTACTGCTGTTCATATTAATTCTGTGAGCGTTAACTTACACGCTGGATTGTTCTTTCCTGCATGGTCAAAAACACTAAAAATTATTTTAATTCCTTATCTTTGTCGCTTATTCGGGGTAACCGATATTCAGGGAATAGTTCATGAAGCAGATCAGTATTTTTCAGTGAATAAAGTATCCAATAAAAGGCATATTTATTATCAGAAATTTTTTGGCCGATTTCATATCAAGTTATTTAGCAAACTGTATGTACTCTCACCTGAAGTAAAAAAATACCTTAAAGTAAATACTTCAAAAATAGAAGTGCTTTCTACTCGCCCATTAGTTGATCTTTATTTAAATGATAAATCCATTAAAGATGATGCGCTAATAAGATGTGTATGGATTGGCCCAGTAAAAAGCTACAGAAGAAACTGGAAGTCCTTACTGATGTTGGATAAAGATATACTAAAAGATAATAATGTTGTGATTGATATGGTATGTGATATTCGAAGTGGAGAAGGTGAGGCGTTAAGAAAGGAAATCGAACAATTAGGCTTAGCCCCATACTTTAAATTTAGAGAATATCGGCCTGATGACGTAGAGTTATATAGTGCTGTGCGTAGTAGTGCATTAGTGCTTTGCTTGTATGCAAATAATAGTTATGGAAGTATTAAAACATCGGGTGCTAGGCATATTGCATTGGCATTTGATAAGCCCTGTCTTATTTTTGATGGCGAGTATAAAGTATTAAATTCCCAAGGATTATATTCATCAAGTTTTAATGATATTAGTAAGGCAATAATAAATGCAATGGGTGATTCATAGTGGTGTTTCATAAGCTTATTTCAGGAAAAATTACGAAGCTTAAGCGGTCACAAGCAGTAAATAGTAGTTTTTGGGTTGCTACAGGAATGTTGGGGAATCAGGGAATTCGTTTAGCAAGTAATATTATGCTAACACGCTTATTAGTCCCCGAGTATTTTGGCATGATGGCAGTTGTTAATTCTGTTGTTGGCTTTTTTGCAATGATGTCTGATGTGGGACTAGTGCCGAGTGTTATTAATAGTCGGCGTGATAAAGAAGCAGAGTATATGTCGACCATATGGACACTGCAATTCTTAAGTTCATTATTGCTAGCAGTATTACTTTTAATCTCAGCCTATCCGATTAGTTATATTTATCATGAGCCTTTATTGTTTCCTTTATTAGCAGCTGTAGCTTTAACATCAATAATTGGCGGTTTAAATTCAACGGCTTTGGTGCTAGAAAAGAAATATTTACGGCAAAAGAAATTAATACTGAGTCAATTGTGTACTCAGATATTTAGCTCCCTTGTCATGATAGCCGGTGCCTATTACACGGGGAGTATTTGGTCTTTAGTGGTAGGTAACGCAGCAGGTGCTGTTGTAACTTTAGCATATAGCTATATTGTTTTTTCACCACATCACTCCGCCTTTAAATTAGAAACTAGAGCAGTTAAAGATATAGTCGGATTTGGTAAGTGGATATTACTTTCATCAATATTATCTTATGCGGGGAGTCGAAGTAGGCCTGTTATTATGGGGCTATGGGTGAACTTTAAGCAGTTAGGTATTTATAGTGTTGCCGCTGCATTAGCAACAGTGGTCGAAGCTATTGTAGGTAACTTAGCAAATAAAATATTACACCCAAAATACCGGCAATATATAGAGGACAATAATTTTGAAGCGATAGGGAGACTGAGGCGTAAATTTATTTATTTATTTTTACCAATAACTATGTTGGTTGCTTTATTTGGAGAGCATTTAGTCGAGCTTTTCTATGATGATCGTTATCAAGAGGCGGGAGCGATATTGCAAATATTAGCCGTGGGGCGTATTGGAACACTGTTTGTGCTGGTTACAAAACCTATTTTAATGGCAATGGGGGATTCTAAAGGTCTTTCAGGGAGTCAGGGGATTACAGCAGTTATGAGTGTTCTTTTATTGGTTTCGGCAGGTACTTTATCAGGATTTTATGGAATGGTTCTAGCTGCCGCATCAATACCCTTTATAGATTATATGGCTGTTTTTTTTGTTCTAAAAAAACATCCTTTTAATTATATATTGAGTGATATTATTTTTATGGTCACGAGTATTTTTATTATTATTATAGTTTGGAAATATTCTGGATCGCAGTCACTTACAATGATTGTGGAGTTGTTTGGCTCTAGTCATTTGGTTTTAATGGATACGCTACGTGATTATTTTCCAGATGAAAATTTATTTATGGAGAAAATGTACAGGTGAAAGAAATAATAAAAGAACTTTTAATTTGGTGGCGATTTAAAAAAGAAATATCAAGCTTCAGTGAGCTTATTGAAAAATATAATAGTTGTAAAGAAAGTAGAGATAAAAAAAAATATAGTGTGTGTGTTTTACCTGCAGCTGGTCCTGGAAGCTTAGGCGATGAGGCTATGTTGCTTGGAATGAAGGATGCTTTTGATGAACGAGGGGTTGATATGTATCCCATTGGTTTTTATGAGGATCACAGTTGGCCATTTCTGAATGATAAAATTGGAGTGTTACCTCAGGATTTTGCTGGGTGGCGGATATTCATTCCGAAGCTTCTGCCGTTTAATAAGTTATATATTAATGGAGCAGATGTAATAGATGGAGGCTATGGTATTAAAACGGTTGAAAGTCGGTTAATACTTGCATACATAGCGTCAAAATTAGGGTTAGAGGTGATTATTACTGGGTTCAGCTTTTCAGCCAAAGCCCCAAAGGTATTATCAAAGTTATATTCAGTATTGGGAAAGGATGTCAAGTTTTGTGTTAGAGACCCATTTTCTGCTACACGCTTTAGTAAATTAACCGGCAAGCAGGCGCAATTAGTGGCGGACCTTGCTTTTATGATGCCACCTAAAAAAGGTAATTATAGAAATCTTCATGTTTTTGAGTGGTGTAAGAAAAACCAGCAGGAAGGGGGAGAAATTCTGGGGGTTAATATATGTGCGCATACTATCTCTGAAGATAGGAAAAGTATTACTCCTGAAAATATTGAATCATTTCTTTTAGTTTACGAGAGGGCTTTAGATAGGTTTTTAAGTGATAATGAAAATGTTTCTTTGGTATTTATTCCGCATGATCTTCGTGGATTATTTAGTGATCTTAATTTAGCTCTAATTTTGAAGGGGAAATTGATTAGTAAATTTGGGATAAACAGGCTGAATGTACTTGAGGTAGAGAGTAGTGCAGATGAAATTAAAAAAATTGTTTCAGAGATGGACTATGTTTTTTCGGGGAGAATGCATTTAGCTATAGCTTCAATAGGCGTATCTACACCAGTTGCTTGTGTTACTTACCAAGGAAAATTTGAGGGGTTATATGACTTGGTAGGCTTAAATAAGTTGTTATTAATACAAGCCCCCGATTTTAATGCTGAGAGTTTATATGATGTTATTAATGATTTAAAAGAAAATAAAACTATATATAAGAATATATTATTAGGTTCTCAAAATAAATTGAAACAATATTCAAATTTGAATTTATAATTTTAGACAAGGAATGCTATGGCTAATTATGTTGATAAATCTTGTATAAAAATAGGCTCATCTAGTATTGCAAGAAACTGGTTATTTGCTCCTGCTACCTATTTAGTTGATTCATTTACACCTTTTGTAGAAGAGATATACTTGCCTGTTGTTGCAACTGAGCCAGGAAGTATTAAGTTTACTTTTTATGCTAATGGAGTAGCAAACCCGCCTGTAAAAAAATATTTTTCTAAGATAAAGTCTTTATATTATCAGAAAGATAAGCTCCTCACCCAGCAACATGACAACGTTTATTTAGATTTAAGAGCCTATTCACCTGGAAACTTATCACATTCCATTATGATACATTTGCCACTTGCATTGACTGCAAGAGCCTATTTATTAAGTATAAAAGAGCAGGCACCGACATTAATTTTTCCTACTAATTTACCCGCATATGTACATAAATTATTTGTTGAAATTGGGTTTGAACTGTTAATTACAGACCAGAAAGTTGTAGGAAAGCTATGTGAGTATGAGGTTTCTTCTGTTGTTAGTATTCGCAGTATATTGCCCGATATTATAAAGGACCTTTTACTTGGCTCTGATTTTTCTAAAGAGTTACTGAGAAGGAGTGAGGCTTTGCCTAAGAAGGTATTTATATCTAGGAAAGATACGCGTCGTTTAACGAATGAAGCAGAAGTGGAAGAGGTATTGAAACAAGATGGATATCAAAAAATTTATATGGAAGACTATGATATTCTTGATCAAGTAGCCATGGTTTCTTTGGCGGATAGTATTGTTGCGATACATGGAGCGGCTTTAGGTCCATTAGTCTTTAGGAGTTTATTTGATATCAAACCTTTAAAATTTGTTGAGATATTTACGCCTGCACACATGGCTAATGTATATAGGGTTTTGACTTATCAACTAGGCGGGAAGTGGATAGGGGTGAGAGGGAAGTTGTGGCCTAAATTAGTTGAGCAGGCTTATGAATGTGAATCGTCTATAGTGCGTCAGTATTCATTGTTAGATTTTGAAGTGTGTTTACTTAGCCTAGAAAAGGCACTAAATAATTTTGAATCACCCTCAGTAGGTTAATAATTATTATTATGATTAAAAATATTATTCGCTCATTTGTTTTTAAAACTGGAAAATTTAAGCGTCTTTATGTAAAAGTGTGTAAACCATCAGGTTATGACTATGCTGAATATGAAAAGAAATGGGGGCGGTTTTATGCGATTGGAAACGATTGTGCCTTTTGGCCTTATACGAATATTACTAACCCAGAGTATACTCGATTAGGCAATAACGTTATGTTATCAGCATGTACTATTTTAGGGCATGATGGTTCTGTTGCTGTTTTAAATAGAAGTTACGGTAAAAAGTTAGACCGAGTAGGTAAGGTTGATATTAAAGACAATGTTTTTATCGGGCATGGAGCTATTATATTGCCTGACGTTACCATTGGCCCTAATGCTCTGGTTGCTGCAGGTGCTGTTGTGAGTAAAAATGTACCGGAAGGAACAATTGTGGCAGGTGTACCAGCTAAAGTTATTGGGCGGGTGGATGATTTGGTCGCTAAGCTAGAAAGGCAAACGAATGAATTACCATGGGCAGACATCATAAATAACCGTGAAGGTGCTTTTGACCCAAAAGTTGAACCTCTTCTTAAACAAATGAGAATAGATTATTTTTGGGGGAAGTCTGAATGACCGAAAAAGATGTGGCTGAGCAATATTGGGATGTGATTGTGGTTGGTTCTGGGATGGGAGGAGCAACAGCTGCCCATTCATTAGTAGGAGATGGCTATAAAGTTTTGGTTTTAGAAAAAGGGCAGGCTCATTTTTCTAATGAAGATCATAAAAACTATTTAAATGAAGAGAATACAGATGAGCGGCTTAAACATGCTGCTTGGCCAGAAAAGATAACTGCTGATGTTGGAGGCGTAGAATCACTTTTTTTCCCTCTGATTGGGTGTGGGGCGGGAGGTTCGACACTTAGGTATGCAGCCGCTTTAGAACGGTTTGGAGTTGAAAGTTTTAATTTAAAAAGTGAAGGAGAGCAAAGCGATACTTCCTGGCCTATTTCATATGAAGCATTGGAGGTATATTATGAAAAAGCGGAGCAGCTTTATCGGGTTCATGGTACGAAAGACCCTTTAGATGATAATAACAATAACACCTTGTTAACACCCGCTAAAATGAGCGAGTGCGATACACATCTTTTTTCTTCTTTTAAGGCGTTGGGGCTTAATCCATATAGGCTTCATGTAGGCATAGAGTATAAAGATAATTGTGAAGAATGCCTAGGGTATATTTGTAACCAAAGTTGCAAAAGTGATGCAAATAAAATTTGCCTTGAGCCAGCGATAAAGACAGGTAATCTAACATTGCTTGATAGATGTGATGTGCAACGATTGAGTGCTAGTGAAAATAAAATAAATGAAGTGCTTTGCAGTAGAGAAGGTAAACAAATGAAGTTTAGAGGGCGAGTTGTTATTATGGCTGCTGGCGCTTACTTTACACCTGTGTTATTGCAGAATTCAACAAACCAGTTTTGGCCTAATGGTATTGGGAATCAGTTTGATATGGTTGGCCGGAACTTAATGTTTCATATATCTGACTTCATTGCTGTTTGGCCTAGAGGGAAATATTCTCGTAAAGGCCCTGGCAAAACTATTTCATTAAGGGACTTCTATTTTTATAAAGGGAAGAGTTTAGGTGTTTTTCAATCAACGGGTATGAAGGCTGAATACGGTAATGTGGTTTATACCTTGAAGATGCAATTTGACCGTAGTTGGTGGCGGTGGTTTAAACCTATTCGACCTTTTTTAAGAGTGCCTGCATACTTGGCTTCTTTGTTGTTTGGCTCTGCTTCTATTTTTGCAACGGTTATGGAGGATTTTCCATATTTTAATAATCGTGTGATTGCTGATAAAAACGAGCCGAGTGGAATGAGGTTTAAATATATTGTCCATGAAGAGCTGAAGGAACGTATACAACTTTTTCGACAGTTATTAAAATCTAGGCTTTTACCGCATCGAACTTTATTAATGGGGGGAGAGATTAGCCTAAATTATGCTCACCCTTGTGGAACATGCAGGATGGGACTTAACCCAAAAACATCAGTTGTTGATGAGAACTGTAAAGTGCATGGAGTTAATAACCTTTATGTCGTAGATGCATCATTTATGCCTACCAGTGGGGGGGTTAATCCAGGGTTAACAATTGCTGCGAATGCATTGCGTGTATCTGAGTTTATTAGCTTACAACTTAAAAAAGAAATATTGTCTTGAGAGCTTAAGTTTAGCCATTAATATTTGTTGCTCTGAGAATTATTTTATGAATATTTGTGAAAATAAATAGTCAATTAGTGAGTGATTATTTTGAAGCATAGCAGCCCCATTTTTTATAATTAGGGTTGTAGTGATGTTTGAAAAATGGTTTGAATGATGATTCAGCAGTACGGGCGAGAGCGTTGAATAACAAAATACTTAGAGTTGCCAGGATTTAGAGTTTTTGGTGTGGAATTATTATGTGATAATTTTAATTAAGTGTTAACTACATAGGTAATTAAACAATGGAAAAAAAAACTGTCATAGGTGTTGTTGCCAAGAATTCTTTAGCTTATGTCAAAATAGTTTTTGATGCATATCAAGATGAATTTCCTGTTGTTTTACTTCGTTCACTGGATGATCAAGCAAGAATAGAGTTTACTGAAATTACTGAAACCATTGAGCCTAAAGGTGAATTTGGTTGGTTTGATAATGTTTATCAGTTTGGTGATGCTGATTCTTTGGCGCAAGTTTCATTTACTTCGGGTACGGAAGGCGAGCCTAAAGGTGTTTTTTTAACGCATAGAGCTTTATCTGACGTTACTCAACGTTTAAATACTATTATGGAAGTTGATTCTTCCATTCGTGAATATGTAGGAGTTCCATCCCATTTTTCATTTGGTTTAGGACGATTTCGTGCGGTTTCTGCTGTTGGTGGCCGAGCTTTTTTACCTGAGTTTGGTTTTAATCCGGTTGAAATTAGGGATATGCTGAAGGCGGGTGAGATTAATGCAATTTCTGCCGTACCAACTTTATGGCGGATCTTATTACAAAGCCAATCCATTTTTGGCCCTGAAACTTTAAATTTAAAGTGGATCGAGATTGGTAGCCAATTTATGAGTGGGTTGGAAAAATCTCAAGTAAAAGCTCTTTTTCCTAATGCTGTGATTGTGCAGCATTATGGTTTAACAGAAGCGTCTCGATCTAGTTTTTTAAGAGTTGATAAGGCGACAAATGCACAATTGGAGTCAGTTGGCCAAGCTACTGGATCAACGCAAATTAAAATTTCTGAATCAGGTCATATTTGTATTAAAGGGCCTCATGTGGCAAGGCAGCTGCTAGTTGAAGGGGGGTATAAAGATAATGTTGATCGTGCTGGGTGGTTACAAACAAATGATCTAGGGTATATAGAAGATGGTTTTCTTTTTTTTCAGGGGCGTGCAGATGATTTGATTAACTGTGCTGGTGTTAAGTTATCGCCTGATGCATTAGAGCATGATTTACGCAAACGTTTGTTGATTAAGGATGGTATCGCGATAGCTAGTTATGATCATGAGTTGACGGGGAGTGGTGTATTGCTGGCATTTCAGAAGTCACTGGATTTTGATAAGCAAGTGCTATTTTCGGCACTAGCAGATATTTTGTATACTTATGGGATTCATAATAAGCACGTTATTAAGCTTATTTCAGTTGATGATTTTCCCAAAACGACGACGGGAAAAGTAAAAAGAAAAGCACTTGCTGAGTTGTATAGGCATCATCGTATGGGGGATGATGTTGAAGGCTTGATAGAAGGTACTGGTGGCGTAATTGATGACGAAAGTTATACGAACGAGAAACCAACAGCTAATGAGGCGCTGGTTCAATCTATATGGCAGAAGGTTTTATCTATTAATCATGTAGATTTAGATGCTAATTTTTATCAGTTAGGAGGTGATTCTTTAACTGCGATTAGTGCTGTTGTCGCTATTGAGAAACTGGATGATGTACCTGATGAAGTTTCTAAAGGTATGCTACAGGGGTTAACTGTTAGAGAGGTTGCTAAACAGCTAAATAAGCAGAGTGGTAGGGTAGATTATAAGCATCAAATAAATACGCCTGAAGTTAAAGCAGGTATGACAATTAATATTGTGCGCGGTTTTTTAGTGTTGTTCGTTATTGGAGGACATTACTCAGGGGGGATTTTTGCGCGATTACCTGCTAGTTTAGATATTTTAGCAGTGTATTTGGCACCTGCTTTTGCTATGGGGACACCTGGGTTTTCAATTATTTATGGTGTCGGTGCGGGTTTTTCATTGTTTCCAATTTTTAAGTCTGACCCTGATCGCTTAAAGTCAATTTTGAGTAAGACAGTTGTGCTGTTGTTGTCGGGTGTTATTATTTGGGCAATGGTAAAGATTTTGAGGGTGAGCTTTTCTGGTGAGGGGATGACTTTTACTGATTTTATGAATTCTTTTTACTCTGTTTTAACGTATTATTTATTGATCAGTTTAAGTTTGTTTTTTTGGTTTAGGGTTATTTCTTATTCATCAGTGCCTGCAATTTTTAGTATTTGCTTAGCGGTTGTGTTTTATACCGTACATACGTTTATGATTCGTGATATTGGGTTATATTATGCTGAAGGAGTTGTTGAATTTATTAAATTATTATTTACGGCTAAATATTCATATTTTTTGATGTTAAACGGGACAATGTTAGGTATTTCGATTGGTATTTTTACGCGACAATTAGTGGTTGAGGATAGGGTTTCATTAAGTAGTTATGCAATGGTTGGGCTATCGCTTATTATATTAGGTATTGTTCTTTCGGTTCATGCAGGGCATGAGACCCAGTGGCTGGTATGGCCGGGTGAATATAATTATATTTGGCGTTGGGTTCTTTATACGGGTGTTGTGTTAGTGATGCTATCAATGGTTGATTATTTGTTGGGTGGTTATGGATCTAGTAGCCGAGTGGTTAAATTTTGTTTTCAGTTTTTTTCAGTAATAGGTATGTTAGCATTTCCTTTGTATATTACGCATGCACTAGTGGGGCCTTTGAAGGATGTATTGAGTTTTTTTGGAGTTCCGGGTGTACTTGCTTTGGGAAGTTCTATGATGGTTTTTTTAGTCGGTATGTTTTTTCTATTTCGTAAAGTCTATCGATTGAGTTTTTTGTAAGGGATAGCCTGCGCGGGCTGTTGATTTAGGTCATTAATATAGTTTGTGTAGGTGTGTGTGGGGCCCCGTAAAATGTATAAATTTTTTATTAAAGGGGTAGCCATAAAGGGCTGCCTAAACCAGATTTAGGGTATATATGAATTATCAATTAGCTATTGTTATTATCAATTATAAAACACCTCAAATGTTGATTGATTGTCTTAAATCTTTATTGCCAGAATTAGATAAGCTTAATGCAAAAGTGGTAGTAGTTGATAACTTATCTCTTGATAATTCTTTGCAACTTATTCAGCAATGGATTGATGAGAATGCTGTCGGTGGGTTAGTTGAATTACATGCATCTTCTGTAAACTCGGGTTTTTCAGGTGGAAATAATATGGGTATTTCTGCGTTAGAGGCGAAGTATTACTTATTATTAAATAGTGATACCTTGGTTAGAAAAGGGGCGATTTCTACACTACTTAATGCTGCGATCAATAACAAGGAGGCCGGTTTAATTAGTCCACGCTTAGAGTGGCCGGATGCGATTCCGCAAGAAAGTTGTTTTCGTTTTCATACACCGATTAGTCAATTAATTGGCTCAGCTAATACGGGTTTTATTACCAAAATTTTGCAAAAATACAGTGTACCTTTTGCTGTTTCAGAGCAGCCTGCTTATTATGATTGGACTAGTTTTGCTTGTGTACTGATAAGAGCTGAGGTATTTAAACAAATTGGCTTAATGGATGATGGTTATTTCATGTATTTTGAGGATGTCGCTTTTGCATATCATGCGCAGCAAGCCGGCTGGAAGGTGTTGAATATACCTGATGCACATGTAGTGCATCTGCGTGGGGGGAGTTCACCGCTTAAAGCTCAAGTTAAGTTAGGTAAGCGTTTGCCTCGGTATTTTTATGAGTCGCGGACACGGTTTTTTTATCAGGTGTACGGGCGTTTTGGTTTATTGATGGCGAATTTATTTTGGACCTTGGGTTATGGAGTTTCTTTATTGCGTGCTTTATTTTCATCATCATATCAGTCAAATATTCCAGCTTATCAAAAACGTGATATTTGGATTAATTTCTTAAATCCATTAAAAAAATATATACACCCTGATGAATATTTGTAACGGTACACATAGTACGAATAAATTGATTATGAGTGAGAGCAACCAGAAAAGGTTTTCCATGCGGATAACTGTGGTTTAATAATATTAATATAGTGTGTAGGGCAGCCCCTGTGGCTACCTGTAAAATGCATAAATTGGTTATGAAAAAGGAGCAACCATAAAGGGTTGTCCGTACAAATATTGGATAATAATGACAAAACCTGATTTTATAATTATGGGGGCAATGAAGTCTGCTACTAGTACTTTACATGCTCAGTTAGCTTTGCAAGATGGCATATTTATGACCACACCCAAAGAGCCTAATTATTTTAGTGATGATGGTCAGTATGCCAAAGGCGAAGGCTGGTATAAATCATTATTTTCTGAAGCAAAAAAGGGTGATTTATGTGGTGAATCCAGTACACACTATACAAAATTACCGCATTACCCCTTAGCTGTTGTGCGTATGGCAAAAAGCCTTGCAGCACCTAAGTTAATTTATGTGATGCGTCATCCTGTTGATCGATTGGTGTCTCATTATATTCATCAATGGTCACAGCAGGTGATGAAGTGCGATATTAATAAGGCTATTGGTCAGTATGATGAGCTTATTGCGTATAGTTGTTATGCTCGACAGTTGCAGCCTTATATTAATCAGTATGGGCGTGAAAATATATTATGTATTTTTATGGAGTCGATTAAGAGTAACCCACAAAAGCAACTAGAAGAAATTGCAGAATTTATTGGTTATAAAGGTCGGGTTCAGTGGCAGTTTGAATTAGAAAGGCAAAATGTATCAAAAGAAAAGATACGTGCTTTTCCAGGGTATAAGCTATTAATTGATAGTGTGCCAATGGCATGGTTAAGGCGTAATTTAGTACCCCAAGGGGTTAGGGATAATATTAAAAAGCGACTTACTATGCAAGATAGGCCTGAGATAAATTCTGAGAATATGCTTAAGGTGACTGAAATTTTTAATCGAGACTTACAGCAATTATCTGTTATTTTAGGGTGTAGTAATTTGACTTGTGAAAATTATAAAACTGTAGTGTTGGAGCGTGATTTGGGTGAAGCTGTATAGTACCCTTTGTGACCCTATAGTGTAGGTAAAATTGATGATGAAAAGGTCAAAGATAAAGGATTGCCAGTACGAGTTGCTAATTTATATAATAATATTAATATCAGTTGTGTAGGGCCCCTTGTGGGGTCCTGCAATACAAATAATATGCATAGGGTTAAAAAAAAGGGCAGCTATAAAAGCTGCCCCTATATTTAAGTAGTGTAGAGCAACCGAAAATGATTGCTCTTAGCTTGCGATGATCGATTAGATTTTCATATCATGTAGCACTTTACTAGCTGAAACATTATTAGTGGTTGCTATGTTTTTAGCATCATTATATTTACTTTCTTCAGATTCAAATAGTCCAGCTAGTTGGCTAGGAATAGATGCGAACCAGTTACCTACTTGATCTAAAGGCGACATGTTAGCTGAATATTCTGATCCAGGACCTGAATAGCTTGGATTTGAAGCTAGCACTTGGTTAAGAATTAAAACTTCTAAGTCTGCCGGGCTTATATTATTTTCTTGAGCGTAAGCAATAATATCATCCCATGTTATTTCAGGGATAGGCCCACCAATTAAGCTAGAAATGTCATTAGTGGCTAACAAAGAATCCATTGAAATAGTATCTGTTGATGCCCATAAAATACCACCATTGGTAGTTTTTTGGTTGAAATCACCTAAGTTATTATAAACCCTATATAGGCCATCACTAGTTTGGAAGTACTGTGACCAATCCACATCACTATTGTACTCATTAACGAGTCTATAGGCTGATGAATAGCTACCAATTTGTATTGTGGGGGTACCACTGTCGGCAGAGATTAACTGGTTATTGCTCATAGTTAATTCCCTATCTAAAAAATCTTTAGCTTGATTTAGTGTTAGCTTGGGAAGATCTATGCCTGAAAGATCCTTGCCTTGATCGATGGGAGAAAACCTCAGAATTTTCCTGAGAGAATTAGGCGTGTAAAAAACATTATTAGTAATGTTAATTTTTTCGTGATTAAACTGATCTGTACATTTTGTTTTGCTATAGTTACTAAGGCTGATAAAACTAGAGCGAAACTGAGTGCCTGACGTGTCAATAAATTTATTATTAGTAATACTTACATTCCTAAAGGGTCTGTATGCAATTTGTGAAGCATTGATATAACTTCCAGCCATGGGACTTGCTGATTGGAATGTATTATGTGTAACTTTGATATTTTCTCCGGCAGCTAAAGAGAGTAAATTTTCTGCATCGGAAAGCGTGTTACGAGTAAATACAATATCATGGTAGGAAATTTGTTTTTCTTTTATATTATTGGGAGCAATTTGAACTAATCTGTAGTTATAGCGTTTACCATCGCCTAATGCACGGCCAAATTCTGCAGCAGTACGTGGATCTTTCCAGCCTGATATCTTATTATCGGAAATCCAAACGTATTTACTTGTGTTTGCGAAGTCTCCTCCTAAAAGTCTATATGCGGTACGTCCAAAAGAGGGACGGCTTAAGGTGTTGTTATAAACTAAGCCATGAGAAAGACTACTATAGATAAGGTGGTTGTATGAATAATCTAAGTTGTTATTAACAATAGCGACATCTTTGGTATTAGTGTTGGTGTAAATTTGAGTAATTTTAGAGTCATAAAAACTGGAATTAAAAATGAACAGACCTTGTGCATTACTATCAAGAGAGCCAAGGATACCTTGATTCATTTCTTTTACACTGATATTGTTAAATACTGTGTTGGTAGTGTTGCCGTTTAGCTGTGCAAATGTAGCGCGATTACCAAGTGAGCCAGAAGTGCCTGCGTTTAAGTTAAAGGCTAAATTGCTCATAGCAAAACCAAACATTCCTACGCCTTTCTGATGAAATGCGACACTCGACTGCTCTCCAGTATTTTTTATACTAGGAGCGCTACCTGAACCATATGCTCCAAAATGAACACCTATCGCTTTACTCCAATGGTCTATAGATGTGATTGGTCCCGTGTCTAATCGCTCATAGCTATAGCTAGTGCCATTTTTTGTAGCTGTGTATTTCTTAAGTGTATTAATGCCAGTTTCTAGGTCAAATTGTTGGCCACGATTAAATAAAACCTGATCGCCAGGTCTTAATGCTGATTTTCTTTTAGCAACTCTTACATTACATACTTTAGTTGAAAGTACCGGTAAAAAATTACCATCTGTATCTTTTAAAGCTTCTGACTCAACAAAGGTACTACTTCTAAAAATTTTGAAATTACCTTGGTTGTATTGAACAATATCGGCCATTTCAGCGCTTGAGCAAATGTTATCTGCTGTATACTCGCCATTGGGGTAATTTGTGACCTGGTAGGGGCTTAATTCACCCAGTGCTCTTGTGGCTGTTTTCCAGGGGCCAGAACAAGAGCCTAATATGGCAGTATTGGCATCACAATTATTATCAGGTGATTGTGCTAGGCCGTTATATCTGTCATCACCTATTGCACTATCTACAAAATAATCTTTACCATCACGCGCCCAAACTGTAATGTTTTTAGTATCTCTACTAGTAGAACCATCTTTATCTGTAATAGTTAAAGTTGCATTGTATTCGCCGGGTTGGTCAAATACATAAGAAGCGTTGAAGGCGTTGTAAGTTGTTAAGACTTCATTGGTGGCAATATTTTTAATTTCCCAGTCGTAAGACTCGATATTATCTTTACCTGTTGAATCGGTACCTCGTAAAAATACACCAAAGGGTGCATAGCCTTTATCTAAGGAAAGTTGATCTTTGTTTTCCCCGCATTCGGCTTGGGAAAAGTCAACATGCTTTGCATAGTAGGGGAAATAGCGTTTACATTTTCTGGTTGTAAAATAATCATTTTCCGCAATCGTAATTTTAGCAACTAAATTTGTACTGGTTTCTACCGGTACCTGGCCGAAACACATGCGCTCTGCAGCGGCTAGGTTACCGGCAATGCTTAGCCCTAAGACTAAGCTGATGGCTTTGATATTCATTAGTATTCCCCTTGAGTGGTGGTATAAGTGGTTCAAATTATAACAATAGAGATAACACAATGTTACTGTACCAAGGTACAGATAAAATTTTATCTTTATGAAGAGTATTTTAAGGGTAAAATATTTACATAAAGTATTTATGGATAATATAACCTATTAATTAGAAATAATGATATATAAAAATATTGGTGTTGTTGTTATCGGCCGGAATGAAGGTGAGCGTTTAAAGAAATGCTTACACTCCGTTGTTGGCATAGTTCCTCATATTGTTTATGTTGATTCGGGTTCTTCGGATGATAGTGTGGTATTTGCGAGTGGTCTGGGGGTGCAAGTTGTTGATTTAGATATGAGTCAGCCTTTTACCGCTGCTAGAGCTAGGAATGAGGGTTTTAATAAGCTGCTAGTGGAATCTCCTAATATTGAGTTTGTACAATTTGTGGATGGAGATTGTGAGTTTATTGAGGGTTGGTTTGATAGGGCTTTAGAACGATTTAGACAAGATGGTGCTGGAAATTCTTTGGCGGTTGTATTTGGTTTGCGTAAAGAACGCTTTCCGGAGGCTTCAGTTTATAATTATCAGGCAGATAGAGATTGGCAAGTACCTGCGGGTTATACAGAGACTTGCGGAGGGGATGCTCTAATGGCTGTGCAAGCATTTAAAGCAATGGGTGGATATAATGCTAACTTAATTGCTGGAGAAGAGCCGGATTTATGTTTGCGTTTAAGGCGAGCTGAATGGAAAATAGCCAGTCTTCCTGTTGATATGACTTGGCATGATTCTGATTTGCATAGTTTATATCAATGGTATAAACGAGCTGTTAGAACAGGGCATGCATTTGCAGAAGTGGCTTGGCGACATAGAATATTTCCTGAAAAATATTGGTTTAGGCATAATGCACGTATTTTTGGCTGGGGTTTAATACTGCCAATCGTGCTTGGTTTATTGTCTTTATATGATATTCGTTTGTTAGGCTTATTTATCATTTATCCTGTACAGGTGGCGCGTATCGCCATAAAAGAAGATTGGTTGTATGCTTATTTTTGTGTGTTAGTGAAATTTCCGCAAGCAATAGGCCAGGCGAAGTTTTTCTTTAATCAGTTGTTAGGTAAAAGAAGTGCACTAATTGAGTATAAGTAGTTTTTCTGTAATTTTAAAATTATTGGCGCGCAGGTTTTAATCTGCATCGATATGAAAAAATTCAGGCTAAGGTGTACTTGTTGCTGATAACGGTATAAATTTATAATTAACTATTCAAATAGGATTATTTAAAGTGGCAGCTATCGTTGGATACTTTGATTTAAACAATCAATTACCAGAAACAACACTAAAAACTATGTTGACGGCAGCCTATGTGCCGTCTGCTTGTAATCGGTTATCATGGCAGACTGAGTTTTCAGGTTTGGGTGTTGTAGTTCAAAAGTCAGATGCACCTAATGTTTATGATTGTGCGGAAACTGATAAAATTGTGATGACAGGGGGGTTTGAATCGCTTGAAGATAGTGGTTCAATGCCTCGTTTAGATCAAATGATAGATCAGCATATTGCTTTATTACGCGGTGGTTTTATATGGGCGCGAATGGATGAGGCGCAACAACGTTTTTGTATTGTTAATGACCACTTTGGTCGGTACCCCTTTTATTTGGTTAAATATAAGGAGGCTATTTTATTTTCTACACAGATAAAAGCTTTATTAGCCGCGTTACCGGTTAAACCCGAACTAGATAAGCAAGCTGTGGCAATGATGTTATCAATTGGTGAAATGGTAGGTAATCAAACCCTGATATCAGGTATTAAAACTTTGGCGGCTGGCTCTGTTTTGTCTATTGGTGCTAATGGTATGCGTCAACATAAATACTGGCAATATAGCTATCAACAAGATTTCTCAAAAAATAAAAAAGAGGCGATAGCTGAAATAGGTTCAGCGTTAGAGCAATCCGTTCATCGTGCTATTAAACAGAGTGATACCTTAACTGTCCCCTTAAGTGGCGGATTAGATTCGCGATTTATTTTGGGTCTAGCAAATAAAGAAAAGCGAGTTCACGCTTATACTTGGGGTGTACCCGGGTGTAGGGATCTAATTTATGCAGAAAAAACCTCGCAAAGAATAAATTGTGAGCATGATTTATTTGAGTTTTCGCCTAATTATTTACAAGAGTATGCTGATAAAGGGGTTTGGCTTACTGAAGGTCAGATCCCGGTCGTTAATTTTCATGTTTTGCCGTATGTAGATCGCTTAACTGAGGATGGGAATTTAACGCTATTGGATGGTTATGCGGGCGATGCTGTTTTAGGAGGGAATTTCATTAAGCCTGCTTGGCTTAATAATTCCAATACAGCAGAAGTAGCTGATAATTTATGGGATTGGCGCTTAAATAGTAC
>ENA-ORXI01001211-ORXI01001211.1-sediment-metagenome-genome-assembly--contig:-NODE-1211-length-20479-cov-7.284286_pt1 | contig 20479 bp, 26 predicted proteins | sample MGYA00237861_ERZ511468 | MGnify/ENA primary metagenome ERZ511468 (study PRJEB26299, sample SAMN06266213) | sediment metagenome | isolation source: Hudson Canyon methane seep mesocosm | place...
TAGTGTTTATTTGTGAGGCGTATATGGCGACCACAAAAGGGCTCAGGGAAGAAAATAAAAATCAGCATTGGCACAAAGAACATGTGCAGTGGATGGCGGATATTGAATTATGGCAGCAGGAAACACAGCGTTTAGTTGCACTGTTGTATCGTCTTGAAAAGGCGCTCCCTGAACATTCCTCAAAATTACAGAAACATCTTGATCTTATCGAACAGCACGAACAAAAAATTACTCAATATCAGGGTGGACGCGATCAGCGATATTTAGATAAAGAGCCGGATCTTGTGTCGATGGAACGTCAGCAGGAGTTTTATAGGGCGTGGAGTAAATTGCACGAAGAAACCAAGAAGCAACACGAAGAGTTAAAACAAAGTTATTTGAAGGAGATGAATAGTTTTAGAGATTTAGCCCAAGTGTTACTGGACGAAGCTGATAAATTTTGACTTAGCTGCCCCAGTGTCGAACTCGGCCGGTATCAATATGAAGAAAATCTGATTTTGAATAATAACCAACGCCACCTGCATGAAGTTGTAATGCGGCTTTTTGTAATGACGCTAACTGGCGACCGGGCAAGCGAATATCAATAGCTCGTCCCTGCATATGCAAACTCTTTTTAGCTACACCACTGCTTTTTTTATTTAACATGGCATTGGTCTTGGCTGAACGATAACCGGAAATAACGTGAAAAGCTTGTTTGCCATCCATGTTGTGGTGAAGAATATTCAGCAAATCAATTAAGTCACTGTCCATGTCGATAACATCACCAGTACGGTGATCACGTAGAACATGGTTAATCGCATGTAGTTCACTGGCTTGATATTGACCTTCAGCCCAGTAAGTGGCATTTACATTTTCACCAGTGTGAAGGTTTAATAAAGATAGTTTTCGTTCGGGAGATTTCATTACATTGGCAAAGGCAGAAGGCATTGCTAATGCTGCCGCAGCACCAAAACCAAGTTGTAAGAAATGACGACGATTATGTGTTGTTGTGATTATCTCGTCGTGTTGTTGTATCAATTTGAGTGTCATGCCACCGCTCAACTTTACTTACCAAATAACATTAGCGCCAGAGTATATAGTAGTTTTATTTGTAATTACAAGCGTTTAGCGTCGATTAGATCACGTTTATAGCTATCTGGTGCAAATATAAATCCATTCTCATTTGCCCAGGCGGTGAAGTAGGTGGTGTAGACGTTAATGGGGTGTGAGAGTTTTAGCCACTGGTTTTTGCCACTAGCAATCGCTTCGTCGATGGAGAAATGTTGTGGATTTTCAGCCAAGCTGAAATGAGCCAAGGCGGCAGGATCTTCAAGGCGAATACAACCAGAACTAAAGTTGCGGCTAGCGTCACTGAATAAACCTTTATTGGGCGTATCATGCAGGTAAATATCCCATGGATTAGGCATGAAAAACTTCATTTTACCTAATGCATTTGTCTCTCCTGGATCTTGTCTTAAGCTATACGGAAAGTGACGAGCGCTGATTTCTTGCCAATTGATAAAGAAGGGATCCACTTCTACTTTTTCACCATGTTCGCTTTTATAAACACGAATATCTTGCAGATAAAAATAATTGGAGTTTTGCTGTTGTTTTGGCAATAAATCTAAACGAGCCAATTTTCTGGGCACATTCCAATAAGGATTAAAAACAAGATGTGATATTTGCCCTGACATGCTGGGAGTGGGGCGTTTTCTTTTGCCTACGATGACACGCATTTTGAGTTTATTTTGGTCTTGGTCGATGGCGGTCAAACTAAAGTCCGGAATGTTTACCATGATGTAGCGATGTCCTAAATCTTTGGGCAACCAACGCAAACGATCAAGGTTGAGTTTAATTTGTTGAATACGTTGTTTGGCGGATACATTCATAGCAAGGCGTGTTTCAGTCCCAATGATGCCATCTACTTTTAAACTATGTTGACCTTGGAATTTTTTAACCTCATCCACAAGATCAGGATCGTAATAACGACGTTTTTTGGTACTAATTTGCAATAACGCTTGATTAACAAAATTTAAACGTTCACGAATGAGTGGCACGGAACCATGAACATCGCCGGGATTTAATAATGGTGTTTCGGGAATTTCTTGCCAACCACCTCTTTCTTCATAAGATTGATATCGTGCCAATGCTGACGTTAATACTTGATATTCAGCAAGCTCAGGGATTAAAGCATTGAGTTGTTTTTTAAGTTGCTTGTTGATTAATGATTGCTGCAAATAATTAATGGCATCAAATTTTGCTTGAGGGATCTCCCATTGTGGATCAACGTCAGTTGACTTGAGTTGGCCAATTGCGAGGTCGCGCATGAGTTTTAATAAACCATCACTGAGTAAAATATCAAATTGTTGTGCTTGTGTTTTGCTTGCTTGAGGATCTAATAAAGTTAAAAGATCATGATGGTAGTCGTTAGGCTCAAAACCATGGTTGATGGAGCTTGCAATAAATTCGAGTGCATCGTGAGTTTGCGGGGTTAATTTTCTGTGTTTTAACCACAAGTAACCAGCGTGAGCATTGTATAGTTGGGATAGGGCAGTGGTATTTAGATTAAGTGAGGTACTAGGAGATTCTTTGGCATGAACTATTGCCTGTGCCGATAAATAACTGCACACAACAAATAAGGTTAAAACGATAGTTCTGAGTTTGTTCACCGTGGAATACTCATCAACCTTGTTAACAAACATCTTCACACTTCGGTAGTGATGGGGTCAAGCGGTTAGACCCAAGTAACTGAAATCACTCAGGTTTAAATAATTAGGACCTAGAACGAGACCTTATTAGTAACCATAAGAAAAATGGCCCACCCAGCAAGGTAGTAATAACACCGACAGGAATTTCTGCTGGCGCAATAATCAATCGAGAAATGGTATCGCAGACGACTAAAAATCCTCCGCCAAACATTAATGTTGCTGGTGTTAACCAACGGTGATCAGTGCCTATGATCAAGCGACAAATATGCGGAACCATCATGCCTATAAAGCCAATAGGGCCACATAAGGCAACAATGGCACCAACACATAGGGATGTAGTGAAAAATAATATATAACGGATTTGCTTCACGGCAACACCACGGCTAATGGCAATATCATCACCGGCCATTAATAAGTTCAATTCACGACCTAACCATAAAATAACCGCAGTACAGAAGGTTACAAATGGCAATAACTGCATTAAATCACGATAGCCAATGATGCTTAATTCACCCATCAGCCAGCGTAATATGCGAAATGAATCGGTGACATTGCTTATATATTGCGTAAATAGAATAAGGCTAGAAAAGAAAAAACTGATCGCCACGCCGGTGAGCAGTAAGGTTTCGGTAGAAAAACCTTGTCTAAAACGACTAATGCTATAGACGATAGATATGGCTAGCAACGCACCACTAAAGGCGGCAAAGCTTGTGCCGTTGATGCCCAAAAAGCTAAAACTCAAACCCAAAGAAACATAAATAGCAGCACCTAAAGAAGCACCGCTGGCCACACCGAGTGTAAAAGGTGTGGCTAAAGGATTATGAAACATGGCTTGAAATACCATGCCACAAAGGGCAAGGCCTGAGCCTGCAACAAAGGCAAATAAAACACGAGGAATGCGGATTTCGGACATGATTTTTTGCTGAATATCAGCACTGACTTGTGCATCAAGTCCTAACATTGGACTGATTAAAATGGTTGCAATGCCAAAGATAGTGATAAGTGTTAAACGTAAAGAAGGTTTCATAAATGCTCATCCGGCAAGGCGATTTTAGCCCCTGTTTGCGGGTGGTCAAGGAATACAAAATCTTGATCATAAAGTGTATATAAGCGTTTGCCATCCAAAAAGTCGGCAGCGTCACCTTGCCAAAGTGCTTGACCATCTTTTAATGCTAAGACCTGTTTGCTGTGCTGACTGGCATGATTGATATCGTGGCTGACTTCAATAATCGTGATGTTATGTTGTTGGTTTAAAGTTCGAATAAGACGATGTACTTCCACTTGATGATGTGGATCTAAAAAACTAGTCGGTTCATCTAATAATAAAACGGGACTTTGTTGGCATAATGCGGCTGCAATCATGACACGCTGACATTCACCACCACTTAATGTTTGCATTAGGCGGTCACTAAATTGACGGGTATTAGTGATTTCAAATGCTTTATCAACAGCTTGTTGATCTGCTGGTTGCCAATCAGATAATGCTGAATGAAAAGGGTAACGGCCCATTTTGACAAATTCTAATACCGTAAAGGGTAATTGGCGGCCACTGACTTGTGGAACATAGCTAATAATTTGGGCAAGTTGTTTTTGAGAAAATGTCGTTATGGATTGATTGTTAATATGCAGTTTGCCATTAGCAACAGGTAATATGCCCATCAACGCTTTTAGTAAGCTACTTTTTCCTGCGCCATTAGGCCCTAAAATACACAGGTAATCGCCTGCATTAACGCTGAAACTGATATTTTCGATTAGCTTTTTTGTACCGATAGATAACGATAAGTTTTGGCTATAAATTAATGGTGTCATAAGCCTTTTTCTTGCCAGTCAATTTCAGGGTGAATTATTTTGGCCATGTCTTCGAGAAGTAGAAAAATACGTGGTCCCGGTATGGTGGCATAATCTTGTTCAATAATATGTACTTGGTTTTGTTTCACTGCATCAACTAAGTCTAAGCTCTGCCACTGCGTTTTAACGCTTTCAAGATCATAATCATGATCGTCTGATTCTGGAAAGATATCTAAAATAATATCAGGGTTAAGTTTCAATATGCCTTCTGCCGAGATCGAGGGTACTTTCAGGCGATTATCTTGATAAACATTTTGGCCGCCAGCAAGTGAAATTAAGTCATCATAAAAGTCATTTTTACCCGCGATATAAACAGAACTCATTTGATTGTCGCCAATGCTGTGGCCCATAGCTAACATCACTTTAGGTTGTGGTAAGCCTGCCGTTTGTTGTTGGATATAATCAATGTTGTCTTGAATAGTGCTGAGCAATTGTTGTGCTTGTTGTTGATGTCCTGTGCGTTGACCGATTTGTTTAATGCTATTTTGAATTCCTGATAACGTATTATTTTTAACCGCTAATGTGGGAATATTAAGCTGATGCAATTGTTCTACTATTTTTTGATGTTCGTTTAATAGAATGACAAGATCGGGTTCTAGGCCAACAATTGCTTCAAGATTTGGATTAATAAAACCGCCGACCTTTGGCAAGTTGTTGGCGGCATCTGGGTAATCACAATAATCGGTAACAGCGATAATTTTGTTATCGAGCCCTAACGCAAAAGCAGTTTCAGTAATGCTTGGTGAGAGCGAGATAATCCGTTGCGGTGATGTATTAGTTAGTTTTGATGCATTGCTATCCTGGTAATCAGGTTTAATGACAATCACAGCAAAAATAATAATAAACAGTAATAATGGCCAAAACCGGCGCATTTTAGATCCCTGAGAAAACAAAAGTTTCCATTATAATGCCTGTTTAGTTTCTTAGGCATATCTAAACGTAGAGAGTTGTATGAAAGAGATGATACAAATTCGTGAGCAGGCCGATCAATTATATTCGATGAGTGAGATTGATCAGGTGCTTGAACAGTTGGCCGAAAAAATAACACAAGATTATGCTGATAAAAATCCTGTTTTAGTTTGTGTCATGAATGGTTCGGTGATGACCACGGGACATTTACTGCCTAAGCTCAATTTCCCATTAGAACTCGATTATATTCATGCTACTCGATATGGTGAAAAAACAGTCGGTGGCGATATTGTTTGGCAATCAGAACCGATGATTGATTTATCAGGGCGTGCAGTGATTTTGATTGAAGATATTTATGATCAAGGAGTGACTTTGGTCGCATTGCGTGAGTTTTGTGAAACGGCAGGGGCAAGCTCAGTCGCGTGTTTGACTCTGGTTGAAAAACTACATGATAACAAAGTAGGCCAAAGACCAGAATATATTGGCATGACTGTTCCGGATCGTTATGTATTTGGATTTGGCATGGACTATAAAGGCTATTGGCGTAATGCGCCTGGTATTTATGCGGTGGCGGGTTTATGAGCATGTTGGCGATTATTGGCGGCACGGGATTAACATCATTAGATGGATTAAATATCACTGAGAAAAAGATGGTTACAACTCCTTTTGGTGAACCTTCAAGTGAACTACTAATTGGTGAATTTCAAGATAAGCCAGTAATTTTTTTACCGCGCCATGGTCAGCAACATTCAATTCCACCTCATAAAATTAATTACCGAGCGAATATTTGGGCTTTGCATAGTCTAGGTGTTAGCAAAGTTTTGGCAGTAGCAGCAGTGGGGGGCATCCGACAGGATATGGCTCCGGGTGTGCTTGCTGTACCCGATCAAATTATCGATTACACCTATGGTAGAGAGCATAGTTTTTTCAGTGATGATTTCAGCTCTGACAAACATATCGATTTCACCTTTCCTTATGATGAAACTCTACGTCAGCAGATCATACAAGCAGCCAAAGCTGCAAATGTGCCGATAGTGAAAGATGGTACTTATGGTGCAGTTCAAGGACCTAGATTAGAAACGGCTGCTGAAATCAAACGTATGGCACAAGATGGCTGTAGTTTGGTTGGCATGACGGGTATGCCAGAAGCGAGTTTGGCGCGTGAACTAAACGTGGATTATGCCACCATTGCATTAAGTGCAAACTGGGCTGCAGGGCTGAGTGACAGCGTTATTACGATGACTGAAATTGAACAAACAGTGGCTGATGGAATCTCACAAATTAAAAAGATTTTATCAGCGCTTATTCCGTCACCGTAGCATCACCCTCATTAGGTAATGAGAAAGTTTCTAGTTGTTCAAAATCAACGTTTACTGACGCTGGTGTATCAATCGGTGTGAGCTTTAATACAGCACCTAACTTGGGATGATCGAAGAAATAGATTTTTTTGCTGCGAATGCGTCGTGATTCATTTAAGTTTGGGTTACGTGGTGCGCTAATATCGATACCGTCTGGCGACGCATCTGACCAACTATTAGCTAGCCCTGAATTTTCCATCAACCATAAGTTTAATTGCGCATGAAGATAAGTGGATTTATAGAGGCGGATGCTGCCATCTATCATTGCATCTTCAGATTGAACGGCTATCGCTTTTGCTGAACGTTTTTGTAAGATAGGTTGTTGCCAAGCTTGATGGTAGTGCACTCGATAGCCTTGGGACCGATTCAATCGTTGTGCTGATGAAACCAGAGTTTCGTTATTGGCGGGTTGGATTAATGACGTGGCCATCGTTGAATTTAAAGGTGCGGGTTCTAAGAGGGGCATTTCAGGCCATTTTTCATCTGTCACGGTATTAAGTTGTTCAAATACAATGAACTCAACGTGATACCACTGTTGTGCTTGTGCCTGAAAACTTAAGACCAACAAACTAGCAGTAATAATAAACTTATATATAAAAGACTGTGCGTACATAGTAATCATCGTTGTTTTATGAAAGGCCATTGTCTTATGACCATCGTTAAAAGTCCAAGTTTTATCTTTGTCGGGCTTTTTTACTGATATTATCTGCTTGTTGAAATCGAGTTAACTACTAGGAGAAAAGAAATGGAAGGTTTTTCAGCGTTTGTACTCTTTTTTATGGCATTAGCCATTGTTATCATACTGATGGGGGTCAAGTCAGTACAACAAGGGCGAGAATGGACGGTTGAGCGATTTGGTCGATATACCAAAACCTTACGCCCTGGCCTTAATTTAATTGTGCCAATCATGGATAGTGTTGGTGCCAAGATCAATATGATGGAACAAGTGTTGGATGTCGAATCGCAAGAAATCATTACCAAAGATAATGCGATGGTACGCGTTGATGGTGTGGTTTTCTTTCAAGTTGTTGATGCTGCCAAAGCGGCCTATGAAGTCAATAATTTACATAATGCGATTTTGAACTTAACCATGACCAATATTCGTACGGTGATGGGCTCAATGGATTTAGATGAGCTGTTATCTAAACGTGATGAAATTAATGCGCGATTATTAAGTGTGGTTGATGATGCGACGACACCTTGGGGCGTGAAAGTTACTCGAATTGAAATTAAAGATATTGCTCCACCCGCTGATTTAGTTGAAGCCATGGGCCGTCAAATGAAAGCGGAACGTGAAAAACGGGCAAATATTCTAGAAGCGGAAGGTTTCCGCCAAGCAGAAATTTTGAAAGCAGAAGGTGAAAAACAAGCGGTGATGTTAGATGCTGAAGGGCGACGTGAAGCGGCATTTCGTGATGCTGAAGCACGAGAACGTTTAGCTGAAGCTGAAGCTGAAGCAACCCGTGTAGTATCAGAGGCGATTGCAAACGGTAATGTGCAAGCAGTGAATTATTTTGTTGCCCAAAAATATGTTGAAGCACTTAAAGATATGGCTTCTGCAGATAATAGTAAAGTAGTCTTTATGCCGTTAGAAGCCAGTAGTGTAATCGGTTCCATAGGCGGCATTGCGGAACTTGCCAAAGATGCGTTTAAGAAAGGAGCGTAATCATGGAGTTAGTTTTAGATTTTTGGCATTGGTGGATTTTTGCTGTTGCCCTCATCATTCTTGAAATTTTAGCTCCCAGCTTTTTTGCATTATGGTTAGCTATTGCAGCTTTTGTAACGGGATTAGCATTATTTTTGATGCCTGAATTGCAATGGCAAACGCAGATATTTATGTTTGCTGTTTTATCGGTCATCAGCATTATTGCTTGGCGTCGTTATTACATAAAAAATCCAATAGAAACAGATCAACCGATGTTAAACCGTCGAGGTGAGCAATATGTTGGCCGAGTGATTACCCTAAAAATGCCGATAGAAGATGGTCAAGGCAAAGTACAAATTGACGACTCAACATGGAAAATTGAAGGTGATGATTGCGTCGCCGGTACAAAAATAAAAATTGTAGGTGTCGACAACGTGGTATTCCAAGTGGAGATCGTTAGTTAATCGATGACAACAGTTGTAGATTTAATTCGTCATGGTGAACCCATTGGCGGCCATATTTATCGAGGTCAGTTGGATCACCCGTTAACTGAAACAGGTTGGCAACAGATGAGAACTGCGGTGGCTGATGATGCTCCGTGGCAAAACATAATAACGTCACCGTTAAGCCGGTGTGCTGAGTTTGCCCACGAGCTTGCTCAACAATTAACAATTCCTGTGAAAGAGCAGGCCGATTTTATGGAAATTGGTTTCGGGCTTTGGGAAGGAAAATCAGCTCAGCAATTGGAAGATGAAAATAAAGCGGAGTTTTACGCGTTTTATGATGATCCAATCAACAATACTCCACCACAAGCTGAATCACTATTAAGCTTTGAACAGCGTGTATTATCTGCGTGGAATAGTCTATTAGATGACTATCAAGATAAACATGTATTACTTGTGGCTCATGCGGGCGTGATGCGGATTATTATCAGTCATGTTTTACAAATGCCTTTGGAGGCGATGTACCGCATTAATATTCCCAATGCAGGCATTAGCCGTATTTCGATTTCGGGGCAAGGCGCTAGGGCGTATCCCCAATTGTTATTTCATGCAGGAACGTTATGACCGCTTTTTTTAATACTGGTTTAACACAGCAACAGTTTTTAGATGAATATTGGCAGAAAAAGCCATTGTTGATAAGACAGGCATTTGCTGATTTTAAATCACCTATTACACCTGATGATTTAGCTGGATTAGCATGTGAAGCCGAGATTGAATCTCGTTTAATTGAAGAGCATAGTGAAGCTGGGCCATGGCAAGTGACGATGGGGCCGTTATCAGAAGCAGATTTTGAACGTTTGCCTGAGACACATTGGACAATGTTAGTTCAAGATGTAGATAAACATTTGCCAGAATTACAATACTTACTAGATCCTTTCCGATTTATTCCTGATTGGCGGCGTGATGATTTGATGGTGAGTTATGCTGTTGAACATGGCAGTGTCGGTCCGCATACCGATGGTTATGATGTGTTTTTATTACAAGCAATGGGAACACGGCACTGGCAGATCAACGACAAAGTAATTAAAAATGCGGCCTTGATTGAAGGGCTGAATGTGAAAATTTTACAAGAATTTAATCCTGATCAAGCGTGGGATCTGCAGCCGGGAGATATCTTGTATTTACCTCCTTATATTGCACATCATGGTGTTGCTTTAGACGATTGCATGACTTATTCAATTGGTTTTAGTGCACCTACAAAAGTGGATATGTTAGATGCGGTGATTACAGAGATGATGGAGCAAGAATTAGGTTCTAAGATCTATAGTGATCCGAAATTAAAAGTTGCCAATAACACCCATGAGATCAGTGCTTCAGCTGTCGAAGAAGTAAAACAATTTTTACACCAAGCCATTGATGAAGCGTCACCGGTTATTGCATCTGCTTTAGGACGCTTTGTGAGCAATACTAAAAAATGTTTACTTGAATTTGCTGAAGAAAAGTTAAGTGATTTACCTGACAAAAAACAACTAGCTGAGCAGTTTGAGCAAGGTAATTTACTCAAACGAAATCACTATTATCGTTTTGCTTGGATAAAAAATGAGCATGGTGGGCAGTTGTTTTTTGCTGGTGAAGCTTATGATTTAGACAATGTGGCAGATCTAAAAACGCTATCAGAAAGTGCTGTAATAACAGCAGCACAATGGCAACAACTTGCTACAAATACACAATCAGTAGACTTGTTGTGTCACCTTATTGCCGAAGGCGGATGGTACTGGCAGACACGTTAGTTAAAGCTTAACGTTTTTTACGACGCCGTGTTCTAACAAATACTGTTTTATGACATTTCGGACAAGGTGGAATACGACTAGTTTTTTTGAAATGCAATAAGGTTTCGCATTCTTGGCAGGCTAATGTACCAATACTGGTAATTTCACCGGTATGGTATTCCTGAGCTCGTTTTGCTTGTTCCGCTAATTGCGCAAGTTCTAACCTTGTTTTGTCTGCCACCTTAACGAAGATATCCAATACACGATCTTCGATTAATTTTAGATCAAAGCTGAACCAACTTGAAAATTCTTTACCGCTAGACTCTAGATGTTCAGCAGCATCATGAAGATCTCGGCGTAAATAATCGCCTATTTTTTCGGCTTCCTCCTTGGTTATTTCTTTTAATTCAATGGCTTGCTGTTTAGCTTTGTCGATATTTTTTTGTAATACGGGAAGGGCTTGCTGTTCAGCGGCATCAAGAAGATGTTCTACACGTTCCATCATCTTGTCATAGGCAGCAATGAGCTTTTGTTCGATATTTTGCTCAGTCATCACATTACTCCTTTATCCATTGAGATGTTTATTGTAAGTTAGCACACAATTAATCCTTGGAGGAAGTAATGTCGTTTTCGTCTCGAACTGTTTTTTTGCTGGGTTTTCTATCGTGTTTATCAATGTTGTTGCTAGCGGGCTACTTTCAGTTCATAGAACATTTTGAACCATGTCCTTTATGCATATTGCAACGCATCGCTATTTTAGTAATTGGCGTGGTATTTCTGATTGCAGCGCTACATAATCCCAAAGCAATAGGTGTTCGTATATATGGTGCCCTAATTGCATTATTTTCCCTAGTTGGCGGAAGTATTTCTGCATGGCATGTCCGTTTACAAAATTTGCCTGCCGATCAGGTGCCTAGTTGCGGACCTGGATTAAATTTTATGCTGGATAATTTTCCTTTAGCAGAAGCGCTCTCTATGGTGTTGCGAGGTTCTGGTGAATGTGCAGAAGTGTTGTGGCGTTTTCTTGGGCTCAGCATTCCTGCTTGGACCTTAGTTGCTTTCTCAGTACTGTTCGTAATCGGCTTGTCTCAAGTAATTAAAAAAGTACAACAGGACACTACTTGGCTTTAAGTTCGCCAATAAAGGTGGAATGTTCAATATCGAGAATAATAAACTCACCTTGATAACGTAATTTGACATGATGGTGGCCTATTTCTAGAAGCTCCGCGCCATTTATTATTTCGCCAATCTGCAATTGTTGGTCATTGATGATCGCTATTTTTTGATAGGGATCGATTAATGTTGTTTTTAGTTCCCATTTCGGTGCTTCTACCGTTTTAACAACCTTTTTATTTTCTACTGCTGTTTTGTAGCCAGTGGGTCTTGTTGGATCAATTAATAAGGGCTCTGCGATAACACTATTTATCGGGATGGCTAAACTTAATAAGAGTGTGTAATACCTCGACATCACAAACCTATCCAATGTTCATCGGTACTAATGGTATGTACACGTAAGCTGATTTCAGCATTCGGATAGGTGGATACGATATATTCGAGCTGATCCCAATATAAACCCCAAGGTGAGTCTTCTAGGGCTATTAGGTAATCATATAATTGTTGATAGTGGCCACGAAATTTTATGGTGGCAGCGTGTTCGTAAAATTGAATTGCATCATCATTGTTTGTTTGTTGATTATTATTTTTGTTTTGATTAACAACAATGGCCGTTACCGCTTCATTGTTTAACGAGACTAATGTTAAGCCCGTCGATTGTACTAACAGGCTGCGTAATAAGTCGGTTATTTTAGATGGCTCAACAAGTTTGTCTATTTCTTCATCGAGTTGTAGTTGACGCTGTGATAATTGCTGCTTGGCAGTATTGATAGCTTGCCTAGTTTTTTCATTCGGATCGGTCGCATTTTTGAGTTGTTTTTGTAGTTGTGCAATCGCCGTATTTAATGTTTGTTGTTGCTGTTGAATTTCTTGTTGTTTGTTTTGTGTCTGTTGCTGGCGTTTATCCAAGTTAGCAAAAAAGAAGATATCCCAAACGGCATAAGCCAGAGCAATAAAGACCACCAGTGATAATAGCTTTTCACGCAAGCTTAGTTTGTTCAGGTAATCAGTGGCTGTGATTAAATGGGCATTCATTATCTGCTACGCCCGCCACTTTTTTGCTCGGTATGGAGTTTGAAGTTGTAATGATCGCTATCAGCGGGTTGTTGTAGTTGAAAAACTGAGAAGTTTTTACCTTGAAACTGTTCTGATTTGGCTAAGTTATCGATATATTCAGGAATCAGTTGTGGTTTATAAGCAGTGCCCTGTAGCGCAATAAATTGACCACCATTAAGCAAGGAAAACTGGGTGAGCCAGAGATCGTCAATATGTTGTTTGCTTAGCGCTGCCAACATGGCAGAAAAGCCGTGCTGATTACCTGATTCTTGACTAGCAAGATGATTTAATAAGGTTTGTGTTTTTTGTAATTGCTTGCGCGTGCTATTTAACTCAGCAACAAGTTTTGGATCTTCTTTATAACTATTAAGCCTTTGCTTCAATACTGAAAGATGTTGTTGGTCGAGTTGTAATTGTTGCTGTTTTGTTTTTAATAATGTTTCAAATAATTGCTGTTTGTATGAGAAATAAATTGAGGTGATAACAAAAATAATAATTGGTAGTAAAGCAATCAATAACATGTGCTTAGCAGGTAATATGATTTTTTTGGGCTTGAACTGTGCTTGATATAAATTAACTTGCTGCATGGGACTTTAGTGTTCTGTCCTTAAAGCGCCACCAATAGCTGATAAGCATTGCGATTGGAATGTATTCGTATCATTAGATATTAAATTATCAATGTTAATTTCTTGGGTCGCTATTCCCGTACGTTGCTGTATTAACTCTGCCAACTTGCTAGAAAATGGTTGATTGGTTTGGATGAAGAGTTGTTGTATTGGTGTTTGACGACTATGACTTTCGTAATAATCAAATGTACGTTGTAGTTCGAGTGCTAAAGAGTCAAGTACCACTAAGCTAGTGTCATCAATATTTTCATGTTCAAAAATATGTGCCAGTGTATTTAATCCAATACTGGATGAACGGCTAAGATAGAGATCATCGTTAAGATACAAACTAATACGAGCATAATCGCCCCACAGATTTAATAGAGCAATAGCTTCATTTTTTTCAGTTTGTTGGGGTAATACGTTTCTTGCGGCTAATTCGGCAATATCGATTGTTGCTAAAGCACAGTTTTCAGAATGTAATAGATCAACATAACGCTGGATCACGGATTGTCGACAGGCAACAACTTGCACAGAACGACCTGCAGAAGCATGTTCACCTGGTACCGTAATTAGATCAATAACAGCATCATCAATATGAAAATCAATAAGATCTTTAATTTTCCAACGAATTGCAGCACTTTGCTCTTGGCTAGGTACATCCGGACTTTCAACTTGTAATAGTTGGTATTCGTCTGGAGACAATACGATGTTACAAGGATGCTTATCGAGTTGATACTGTTTATTGAGCTTAGCAAGCACTGCCGCTTGTTCAGCAGTGGTGCTTGGGTAAAATTCGGCATGAACAAGGTTTGGGTGTTTATCGTTATGAGACATGATTGCTAGCGCAACACCTTCGGAAGAGAGTGTTAGCCCTGCAGTGATTTTATCGTCTCTTTTTGCTTTCAGTGAAAACAAATCACCTAGTCCTTAAAATGTAAGTAAAAAAGATTAAGCCATTTATCTAGTTAATAAAGTTTAACCTTAATTTTTAGCGAGCACGATACGTGATGCGGCCTTTTGACAAATCATATGGAGTCAATTGTACGGTTACTTTATCACCCGTTAAGATGCGGATGTAATTTTTACGCATTTTTCCAGAGATATGCGCAGTTACAACATGCCCGTTTTCTAATTCAACGCGAAAGGTGGTATTGGGCATCGTGTCGATAACCGTACCTTCAAATTCAATATGTTCTTCTTTAGCCATAAATAATTAACTACTATTTTCCTAAGTAAAACAGCAATTTTGCCGTAAATTTGCTTATTATTCAAAGTTTTTTAAACTTGCGAGCGGTTGCCACTGCTGATTTGCATAAGCTTCTAGAGATGAAAATTGCTGTTTATAATTCATTTTGCTGCAGTCTTTTATCCAGTAGCCGAGATATAGCCAAGACAGGCTATGTGTTTGCGCCAATTCGATTTGTTTCAGAATTGAAAACGTGCCTAAACTTCGTTTATCGAGATCGGGGTCAAAAAATGTATAAAATGCTGAAGCAGCATTTGTAATAAAGTCAGTGACTGCGACAGCAACGAGCTGTTTTTGGTCACGGATCTCAATAAAACCAGTATCACTCCATTCACTGGTAAGGAATTTGAGATAACTTTCTTCGGTTGGATTATCCATGCCACCACCGGTATGCCTGTGTGCCAAGTATTTACAATAAAGTTGATAATGTTCTGGATTAAATTCTGCAGCAGTCGTGTTTATGGTCAAATCATGGTTTCGTTTTAAGCAGCGACGTTGACTACGATTTGTTTGGAAATGACTGATATTGATACGCACAGGAACACATTGTTGGCAGTGTTCACAAAAAGGCCGATAGGAAATTTCACCACTACGCCTAAAACCATGTTGGATCAGATGGCTATATAACTGATTAGTCATTGCCTGGTTAGGATCAGGGTAAATATTACGAGCTAGTTTGTCATCAAGGTATGAACACTCATGAGGACTATCTTGATAAAACTGAATGGTATTGCTCATGCTATTGTTGGTAAATCTTTATCGAGTTGCCATTTATCAAGCTCTTGTGTCTGTGGACATAGCTGCTTAAGTTGTTTGATGAAGTCACCGCGCGATATTTCTTCTGCCCCCAAACTAGCTAAATGATCCGAGTGGACTTGGCAGTCGATTAATGGATATCCCCAACGACTAAGCTGTTGGCATAATGCAATCAAAGCAATCTTAGAGCTATCTCGAACTGTGCTAAACATGGACTCGCCAAAAAATGCGTGACCAATTGCAACACCATATAAACCACCGATTAATTTATCTTGTTGCCAACATTCAACACTATGAGCAAAACCTTGTTGGTGTAAAGAAGTATAGGCTGCAATCATTTGCGGATGGATCCAACTACTATTTTCGGGATCCAAAGGTTGCTTGGGTCGAGGTGCTGAACAAGCCAACATAACTTGATCAAATGCACGATCCATAGAAACGTGAATATCGGTATTGCGCAGTGTTTTTTTTAGACTTTTAGATATCTTGGCATGCTCGGTAAATAACACCATTCGTGGATCCGGACTCCACCATAAAATGGGATCATTTTTATTAAACCATGGAAATATGCCATGACGATATGCGCTGAGCAGGCGTTCGGTTGATAAATCGCCACCTGCAGCTAAAAGGCCGTCATCAAAGGCTTGCTCTACCGGAGGGAAGCTATTGTTAGATGAAGCCTCTAACCAGGTAATGGACATAGTTAATCATGTAATTGAGTATTGAGATCTTTGGCCCAGTGGAGCGCATCTAGATAGGCTCTCACTAAAACCTCAATGGGAAGTGCAGAGGAATTAACGGCTTCCCAATCACCTTTTTCGTAATTGATGACATCTTGTAAAGCTTTTCCTGCGGGCCCAGTTCTATTAAGTAACGCTTCGTTAAGCTCATCAGATAAAGGTAAACTTTCGGTGATTATTGCGAGTGGTTTATCCATTAATGCATCAAGGGTAGAAAATAAACCAGCAGCAAAAAATGTTTCAGCTTGTCCTTTGTAATATTTAGCCAATAGCTCAGTCATTCTCGCTCTTGTCATGGCAACAATACGTAACTCATTAGGTTTATCATCTAAACCAGACAAACTTAATAAACTTGCCCATGTTTTAATTTTATTTTGGCCAAGCATGACAATAGCTTGTTTTATATTCTCGATTTCTTTTGGCAAACCAAAAAAAGCAGAGTTAATTAAACGTAATAATTTATAACTCAAAGAGACATCTTGGTTTAGTGTTTCAGCAAGATCGGCGGGATCTGTTTCTGAGTCTTGCAGTTTAACTAATAGCTCTAGCAAGGTTTGTGATGATGGTGCAATTTTTTTATTATTATTTTTTGCCGGTTGAGTGTAAAACTGGCCTTGTACAAGATCTAATTTTTGAGATTGGCAAAATGTATATTCATCATGTGCATTGACATTAGTTGCACATAATACTTCATGATGGTTACGCCATTCTGGTAATTGATCACTCAAATCTTGAGGTTCAATTTGATCTAAATCGATTAACAGGGTGTAACTGTCCTTATCCTTTTCTTGTTCGGCATGGCTAGCAAATACTAATGATGAATGACCTTTTGAGTCGGGATCGTCATTATTAACATCGAGGGTAAATTGAATGGTAGATGCAGGCAGGTGGCTTAATGCTTCTTTCCACGATGCGGGAATCGATAACAGTACTTTTTGTCTGTCACAGATGGTAGGTAAAATATCAGGTAGTTGTTCTAAAAAGTCGGGTACATCACTATCGCTTTCAGCTGGTGCGCCCGATTTATCTAAAAATGATAGATGATAAGCATCGACATCAAGACTATCGGTAACAACGAACAACGGTTGACGATAAATGATACCTGGATAGCTTTTTAGTAACTCAAATGGCGTTGATTCTTCCATAGTTCACTCATTTTACCCGTATGATATTTAGATTGACTCTCGACCCGAGAACGCATGAGATAGTGTACCACTATCAACATACTCTAATTCTCCACCAAGAGGTATGCCATGGGCAAGTCTCGTAACTGGAATAGTTCGTTGATGTGCCAGTTGGCTTATATAGTGTGCTGTGGCTTCACCTTCTACTGTTGGATTTGTGGCGAGAATAACTTCTTGAATAGTATTTTGATCAAATAGTTCTATAAGTTGAGGAATACCTAGGGCATCAGGCCCTATGCCATCGAGCGGTGAAAGGTGACCCGATAAAACAAAATACTGACCTTTATAGTGTGTTGCCTGTTCGATCGCGAGAACATCGCTGGGCATTTCAACAATACAAAGTTGATCTTGGCGTCGTTGTTCATCACTGCAGCGAGTGCAGAGTTCAGTTTCGCTTAAAATACGACAACGTTGGCAATGTTGAACATGCTCAAAGGCATCACTAAGTGCTTGAGCTAAACGTTCACCACCATCACGATTACGTTCTAGTAAATGAAAAGTCATGCGCTGTGCAGATTTTGGTCCTACACCGGGAAGACAGCGTAAAGCATCAATCAGTTGTTCTATTTTTGGACCTAAACTTGCCATGTGAAAATATGCCGATTAAAACGGCATTTTCATACCTGGCGGCATCATACCAGCCATGCGATCTTGCGATGTTTTTTCAACTTGGCGCACAGCATCGTTCACCGCTGCAGCGATAAGATCTTCCAACATTTCTTTATCATCTTCAAATAACGCATCTTCGATTGAAACGCGTTTCACATCATGTTTTCCAGTCATGATAACCGTGACCATGCCTCCGCCAGCTTGGCCGGTAATTTCGACATTGGCTAACTCTTGCTGCGCTTTTTCCATATTCGCTTGCATTTGTTGGGCCTGTTTCATTAGGTTTCCTATTCCACCTTTCATGGTTGTACCTCTTAAATTAATCTATAGATTTTATCGAGCTTTCAATAACACGGGCATCAAACGCTTTTTTCAATGCATCAACAGCGGGATCGTTATGTATCGATTCGGTCGCTTGTTGTTGTTTAACAGACGCTTGTTCGGCGCGTTCGGTTGCTAATGTTTGTCGGTTATTGGTGCTGCCGTTATTTTGGTCAAATATTAATGTAATGTCATAACCGAGTTGCTTGCCTAGTGCTGATTCTAGTCGTTCTTGTGCTTTTGGCGTCGCCAAATGCGCTAACTCTGCTGCTAATGAGAGAGTGATTTTTTGCTGATCAGATTTGATAAATGCACTGTTATCTGCCAGTTGCCGAGCTAATGCTGCGAGTTTTAGAGTGGCAATCGTTTGCGTCCAATTAGCTTCTGTTAGCTCATCAGCGACACTATTTGAACTTGAATTTTCTGCAACTTTTTCAGTGGCAGGTTCAGCTTGGTTGGCAGCATACTGTGGCTGTGGCTGTGGCTGTGGCTGTGGCTGTGGCTGTGGAGTAACAACTGTTTCAACGACTGGTGGAATCTTGCCAGATGGTTTGTTTGTAGCTGTGTCGAGATCGGTAATGGTTGTTATTTTTTTCGGTTGAAAACTTAACATTCTCAACAAAGTCATTTCAAAACCACTTTTGGGATCGGCAGCGTAAGGAAGATCACGTTTACCATGTAATGCAATTTGATAAAACAGTTGCACTGTTTCAGGGCTAAATTGCTGGGCCAATATTTGTATTTGTTCTAGATCACCTTCTTCAGTGCTTTCCAGATCTGGCACCATTTGCACGCTGGCGATGCGTTGTAATAACGCTAATAAGTCATTTAGAATAATGGTGAAGTCACGGCCTTGCGATGACAATTGTTGAGCTTGTTCAAGTAGCGCTTTACCATCTTGCTTTAATAAGGCATCGACAATATGGTGCAATTGCTGTTGCTCGATAGTGCCGAGCATCTGATTAACATGATCATTGGTGACAGTACCGCCGCCAAACGAAATAGCTTGATCTAATAAGCTTAGCGCATCACGCATACTGCCATCAGCTGCGCGGGCAAGGCCTTGTAGAGCATCTGCTTCAAACTCAGTCTTTTCTTGTTGCAGGATGTGACTCAAGTGCCCGGAAATTTGCGGGATATCTAAACGGCGCAGATTAAATTGCAAACAACGCGACAGTATAGTGACCGGTAATTTTTGCGGATCGGTGGTTGCAAACAAAAATTTAACGTGTGGAGGGGGTTCTTCCAGTGTTTTTAGTAAGGCATTAAAACTACTGGTCGAGAGCATATGTACTTCATCGATCAAATAGACTTTGTATCGGCCGCGACTCGGTGCATATTGCACGTTATCTAGTAGTTCACGGGTGTCATCGACTTTCGTGCGTGAAGCGGCATCGACTTCGATTAAATCAACAAAACGGCCAGCATCGACTTCCTGACAACTTTGACATTCACCGCAGGGGGTAGAGCTAATACCTTGTTCGCAGTTTAATGATTTAGCAAAAATGCGGGCTAAGGTGGTTTTGCCAACACCACGAGTGCCAGCAAATAAAAAGGCATGATGTAAGCGATCTTGATCTAGACCATTTATCAATGCGCGTAATACATGCTGTTGACCGACAACTTCAGCAAATGTTTTAGGTCGCCATTTTCGGGCAAGAACTAAATAGCTCATGTAATTACGTGATGCCTTCAATGTTAAATAAGGGTGGCGAACCCATGCCGGCCGAGTCTCGGCGCTCGAGTCCGAAGGCTCCGCTGCTCCCTTCCGGGCCTGACGGGCTGACCAACATATCGTCGCGAGGAGACCAACACAGGTCCACCATAGAAACCGTAATTCTATGCGTTTTTGACTTTTTCTGCCATGACTTTTTGGTTTAAAAAGTCATTTTCAGGCTTAAATATTATGTGAACTATCTTTAGTTAATTCCACATTTATTTGTATGACAAGGACTTAGCCTAACTATTCAAAATAATGGCGGAGAGCAAGGGATTCGAACCCTTGATAGGGATAAACCTATACACACTTTCCAGGCGTGCGCCTTCAGCCGCTCGGCCAGCTCTCCTAAGGGGGCGAAAGGTTACCTCAGATTGTCTCTTCTGGCAATTCCACAGATTCCACAGATTCCACAGATTCCACAGATTCCACAGATTCCACAGATTCCACAGATTCCACAGATTCCACAG
>ENA-ORXI01001213-ORXI01001213.1-sediment-metagenome-genome-assembly--contig:-NODE-1213-length-20451-cov-7.383724_pt1 | contig 20451 bp, 22 predicted proteins | sample MGYA00237861_ERZ511468 | MGnify/ENA primary metagenome ERZ511468 (study PRJEB26299, sample SAMN06266213) | sediment metagenome | isolation source: Hudson Canyon methane seep mesocosm | place...
ATTGAATAACCAAATCCTATATAATGCATAAAGAGGTGTAATATGTCCGCTGTTAAAGAAAGAATGACTGAAGTAATTTTGGAACAACCTGAAGATTCTTCGTACGAGGAAATTCTTAGGGAATTAGCTTTTGAACAGATGATTGAGCAGGGGCTCAAAGATTCTAGAGAGGGTAAAGTTATTTCAAGTGAAGAAATGTCGAACAGGATAAAGGAATGGCAGAAATAAAATGGACAGAAGAAGCCAGCACATGGCTGAAAGATATATTTGACTACATTGCAGAGGAAAACCCGTTAGCGGCACAGCGAGTTGTAGAAGGAATATATGATAAAACTCAAATTTTAAAATCATTTCCAGAAATTGGTTACAAATATAGAAAAGAACCAGAAGGTGAAATCAGAGTACTTCTTTATGGCCATTATAGAATTGCTTACTTTGTTAAAGATCATTCAGTAGAAATACTTGGGATATTTCATGGATCTTTAAAAATTGAGAAATATTTGAAAAAATAAGCTGTGCATCACTTCGATCTGTATATATTATTTTAAATTATAGAAGGGACTACTAATGCGGTGGGTCACGTAAGTTTTTATAACTTGTCGTTCAAGCGGTCGAGCCGCTTAACTCATGGTTATAAAGTTTTAAACTGAGTTTTAGCATCCATACGTTTATGTAATATACGTACAAATTCAATTTTTAATTGGCTGATATTGCGGTAAAAAATAATGTGGTTAGAAACTGGAAATTTTCGATAGTCTGGTTTTATAAAATCACATTTATTGCCTAGTTCAGGAGCATCCGATAGCATATGGAAAGCATCATCAAGAAGTTGAACATAAATTTTACGTTGATCTTTACCCCATTTTCTTTGGGTATAGGCAGCAATTGACTTCAAATCAGCTTTGGCTTGATTTGTGAGTGTAAATGACCGCATTAATCAAGTTCTTCATCAAGCTCATTCATAAATCTTTCATAACTATATTCAGCAGTACCACTACGCTCACCCTCTTCAAGTAAATGTCGGAGGGTTGCTATTTTTTTCTCGTTATCTTCAAACATTCTAAGTGCGGCTCGAACGACTTCACTTGCTGAAGAAAAGCGACCTTCTTCAATTTTGTGTGCTATAAATCCATCAAAGTGCTTACCAAGAGTCATGCTGGTATTTTTAGACATATACCCACCTCTAATATCAATAATTGGTACTTGATGGTATACCGATATAACAATAATTTCCAGTCGAGCGCTGGTAACGCAGTGTTTTGAGTGATCTGTTGACACTTAACAGGACACAAGTTTACACAGGTTTGTGTTGGATTCTTTTACTCTATTGGTATGTCAAACCAAGCCCTGTGCGCCGACAACCGCTCGTTGAAAACGCACTTCAAACTTGATATGCTAGGAAAAACAGTATGCCCCTTTTGTTATTTTTGGTCATAAACAAGCATTTGTTGAAGATCCTCATTTAGCAATATAATTTAGTTTAAGTTAACCAAAATAACTACATATGACCAAATTACTATCTGCAGCAATAATAGGAATCATTTTGACCTTTTCGGTCAAAGCTGACATTTTGAGTGTTCACTGTCCTCTAGGTTGCCCGGAGAACCCTAGGGGTAACGACTTGATATTTGGACACATTTACTCATTATCGAACAATCCGACGACTAAATTTGCTGACTGGGTGGCTTACAGGGTTGATGTGATTAATTTTGGGCCTTCGCCTATGCGAGTAAGGACTAAGGAGTCATTACTCGATCATTCTGAGACCTTAGAGAAAGAAGACTACAAGGGCGCTATTAGCAGTGAGCTAAAAGCAGATCCAGGACATTTAGCACCCCTAGCTTCTTTTACAGGCTCATATCACTGGCCTGAATTAAACCACTTGAGCAACATAACCCCACAGCATAAAGACCTAAATCAAGGTGCGTGGGTCAAACTCGAAAATGCTGTGCGTAAGGCTGTGAGTTATAAAAAATCATTGTACGTGATAACTGGAACACTCTATAACCGCAATATGGGACAACTACCAAATGCGGATGAATCACACAAAATACCGAGCGCATATTTTAAGATTGTTTACGATAAAAAAGGAGCTGCCCAAGCTTTTTTGATGGAACAAACCACCTCGCGTGATACCCATTATTGTAATAAATCGGTGTCACTGGCAACTATTAGCAACAAGGTTAGTTTTAAACTACCTAAATTTGAAGATAGCAAAGTGATTGCTGGCCGGTTAGGCTGTTGATTATTTGTATTCCAAAGTTAATGGGGCAGCCCTTAAATGTGGTAAACAACCCAATTTTTTTGATTAAAGATTTACATGACTCTATAAAAACCAGTAAATTCCTGAATTATTTTATCGGTAGGAGGGGCCTATGGCCGCGACCAGAACAAGATCAAGTGCTATCGCGGCCATAGGCCCCTCCTTTTTCGGCAACCTTTTTTAAGCTGTGGTTTGTTAATAGCTATTAAGATTTAAATGCAATGTAGTTGGTACGCTTCATTAGCCAGTACCTAAAAGGTATTATTGTTTTATACTTCAGCATTCTATATTTATTCCTAATAGGGCTGTGTTAATTAAAATATGAAAGTTAATGCTGATGGGCGCTGGCAATTCTGGATTGATAGAGGTGGGACGTTTACGGATGTGGTTGCCCAAAAACCTAATGGTCAACTCCTTAGCTGTAAACTGCTTTCAGAAAACCCAGAGCAATACCAAGATGCTGCACTGGAGGCAATAGGCCAATTATTGGGTGGTGACCTTAATGGCGATTATATTTCTGCCGTTAAAATGGGAACCACTGTCGGCACTAATGCTTTATTAGAACGTAAAGGAGAGCCTACTGCTTTATTAATCACCTCTGGTTTTAAAGATTGTTTACGCATTGGCTACCAAAACCGACCCAATATTTTCGACCTAGATATTCAATTACCTGAATTACTTTATAGCGAAGTAGTGGAAGTTGAAGAACGTATTTCTGTAAAAGGCGATATTCTTAAACCGTTAAATATCTCGCTAACAAAGAAGTCATTACAAAACCTCTATAATAAAGGTTTTCGTGCTATTGCCATTGTTTTGATGCATGCCTGGCGTTATCCCAAACATGAATTGCAACTCGCTGAATGGGCAAAAGACATAGGTTTTCCTCAGGTTTCAATTTCTCATCAAGCCAGCCCTTTTATGAAAATTGTTAGCCGTGGTGATACTGCCGTGGTTGATGCTTATTTATCCCCCCTCTTAAGACGCTATGTTGCTCAGGTTTCAAAAGGTTTAGTCTCAAAAAATCCACCTCGATTAATGTTTATGCAATCAAATGGTGGGTTGGCAGATGCACAAAGTTTTCAAGGTAAGGATAGTATTTTATCAGGGCCTGCTGGGGGGATTGTGGGAGCAATAGCCACAGCTGAACGTGCTGGTTTTAAGAAAATTATTGCTTTTGATATGGGCGGAACCTCTACTGATGTTGCTCATTATTGCGGAGAGTTAGAACGCAGTTTTGAAACTGAGGTTGCAGGCGTTCGTATGCGCGTCCCCATGATGAATATTCACACTGTTGCAGCGGGTGGCGGTTCATTATTATATTTTGATGGCAGTCGTTATCGAGTGGGTCCTGAATCAGCAGGCGCAAATCCAGGGCCAGCGGCTTATCGGCGCGGTGGTAGTTTAACGGTGACAGATGCCAATGTGATGTTGGGTAAGTTGCCATTATTCCCTAAAGTGTTTGGTGGAAATGGGAATTTATCATTAGATAGCGATAGAGTAAAACAACTGTTTGATAACCTTGCTGATGAAATAAAACAAAGAACAAATATCAAGCCAAGCCTTGAGCAAGTCGCTGAAGGTTTTTTAACTATAGCTGTAGAAAATATGGCTACGGCCATAAAAAAAATTTCTGTACAAAAGGGCTATAACGTTTCTGAATACACCTTATGTTGTTATGGCGCAGCGGGTGGTCAACATGCCTGTAAAGTGTCTGATAGACTAGGTATGCAAACGATTATGATCCACCCTTTTGCAGGTGTGTTATCTGCTTATGGGATGGGCTTGGCCGATTTTCGCTTACTTAAAGATAAGGTTATGGAATTAGCTTGGGATGAAGTTTGTTCAGAAACTATAGCTAAAAATTTTGCTGATTTAAAAAAACAAGGTGAAATAGAAATACGGCAACAAGCACAAGATTCTCAGCCTATCAGTTTTATTTGCCGGGTACGTATACGTTATTTAGGCACTGATACCGCTTTAGCGGTGAATTATGCGGATAAAGGCAGCATGCTCACAGAATTTGAAACTTTATATAAACAACAGTTTGGTTTTAAATACCGTGATAAGGCATTAATTGTAGAGTCTTTATTAGTTGAGGTTATTGCCAAGAACCAAAGTGTTGAAATGGTAATGAATGCGAGTCCCTCAAGTGAAGGCTTACCTTTAAAAAGCTTAGCTATGTTCAGCAATAATAGCTTTCATCAGACGCCTATTTATCAACGATCTGATTTGGCAACTGGCCAACTTATTGAAGGCGCAGCAATTATTATTGAGCCAACCTCAACGATTATCATCGAACCTGAATGGCAAGCTCGCGTTACTCCAGAGCAAAATTTAGTTTTGACACGTACAAAGCCTTTACTACAACAAAATGCAATAGGTACACAGGTTGATCCTGTTATGCTGGAAATATTCAATAAACTGTTTATGTCGATTGCTGAACAAATGGGCTTCGTCCTGCAAAATACCGCTTATTCAGTCAATATAAAAGAACGGTTGGATTTTTCCTGTGCTTTATTTAATCAACAAGGTGAACTTATTGCTAATGCGCCGCATATTCCTGTTCATTTAGGCTCAATGGGGGAAGCGGTACAAGCCCTGTTAAAGGCTGAGACAATTAAGCAAGGTGAAGTTTGTTTATTAAACTCACCCTATCAAGGTGGTACACATTTACCCGATATTACTGTTGTAAGTCCTGTTTTTTCCGAAGACAATGAATTGTTGTTTTTTGTTGCTTCACGAGGGCATCATGCAGATATAGGTGGTATTACTGCCGCCTCAATGCCTGCACATAGTCAGAATATTAATGAAGAAGGTTTATTAAGCGCAGGCCTAAAAATTGTTCAAGATGACATTTTTCAAGAAAAAAGAGTCCTTGAATGGTTACAGTCTTCTGACTACCCTGCACGTAATTGCGAGCAAAATATCGCTGATTTACAAGCGCAAATTGCTGCCAATAATAAAGGTGTGGCAGAACTGAAAAAGATGGTGGCGCATTATTCTTTGGCCACTGTGCAAAGTTATATGCAACATGTACAAGAAAATGCAGCTGAAACGGTACGACGATTATTACCCAGTTTAAACAGTGGATATTTTGAATATGAAATGGATAATGGCGCGAAGATTACCGTCAGAATAACTATTAATGCTGAACAACACAGTGCAATTATTGACTTTACTGGGACAAGTTCGCAGCTTAATAATAACTTCAATGCACCTGCTGCTGTGTGTAAAGCGGCTGTACTTTATGTCTTTAGAACACTGGTAAAGGATGATATTCCTTTAAATGCAGGTTGTTTGAAGCCTTTGAATATTATTATTCCAGCAGGATCCATGCTAAACCCACAATACCCAGCTGCAGTTGTGGCGGGTAATGTTGAAACGTCGCAGTACATTGTTGATGCTTTATATGGAGCACTAGGCGTTTTAGCTGGTTCTCAGGGTACAATGAATAACCTGACTTTCGGTAATGATGAATATCAATACTATGAAACTATTTGTGGTGGGGCTGGAGCGGGTACTAACTTTAATGGTTGTGATGCTGTCCATACGCATATGACTAACTCACGTATCACCGATCCTGAAGTATTAGAGTGGCGTTTTCCTGTGTTATTAGAAGAGTTTTCTATACGCAAAGATAGTGGTGGCAAAGGAAAATATCATGGCGGTAATGGTGTTATTAGGAAAATAAAATTCCTTAGCCCTATGACTGTAAGTATCCTTTCAAGTCATCGAATTAATCCCCCTTTTGGTTTACAAGGCGGTTGTGCGGGCGCACTAGGTAAAAATCAGATAATCCGTTTTAATGGTGAAATAATTAAATTGGATGGCTGTGCGCAAGTAACAATGCAACAAGGGGATTGTTTAGAAATTAAAACACCTGCTGGTGGTGGTTATGGAAAAAGTTAGGACGTATCATTATGAAAAAGCCTCTTAAAAGACTAAAAATTGTCTTAACTGTTATTTTATTGGGACTTCTTTCTTCATGTTCTTCCCTCCTAGTTCATCCTGAACCCAATCTCTTAGCTTATACCGTACAAAATGATAATTCTCTTATTAAACGGTACATGCCTATTTTTGTAATAGAAAATCAAAAAGAAGATTACAACCTCATTGGTACAGTCAGTGCAAAAAAAACAGAAGACAGTAATGAATTTACTTATATTTCCCCTAAAACAGCAACAATCTACACAGAAAAAAGAATATTTAAGACTTTAAATAATTCATATACAAATCTAATTTATCGGGTACATTTTGAAAAAGTTCCTGATGGACTTTCTCCTTTTTATATAGCTGCAGGTAACAATACAGGGCTGATCGTAATTGTTACATTGAATCAACTAAACCAAGCTGTGTTATACACCACGGTACATAGTTGTGGTTGTTACCTTGCTTTTGTTCCCACATCATATATGCCAGAAAGTAGCCATCCAAAGGGCTGGAGTACCCAGCGACAAATTGCATATTCTGAAAACCTTCCTGGATTATTGGACTATAAAAAGTCACCCCCTATTCAAAGAAAAGTAGGGCTATTAATTAGAGGAGGTACACATAGAGTGAAAGATATCTGGTTATTAAAACCGGATTCTTTAGAAAACTATAATACAGTGAGGGCAGAAGTTAAACCTCTTGATTCTCTGAAAAAACTATCACTGGACTTTGGTGCTACAACGTCATTTTTTGAAAACTCTGGTGCAAGAAAGGGTTATGTAAAAGGAAGCTATAAGTTTAGGGAATGGTTATTTATGAGTTGGTGGGCTTTTGATTCAAGAATAGGAGAGGATAAAGTTTATGGAACAGATAAAAATGATGGAATTACTTTTTATACAAGTATCAAGCCTTGGGCTAGAGAAGAATCAGATATGCGAGATTTTAATGGATTTTTAAAGTACTGGGGCTGGGCATTGTAAAAAGGGTGAGTAAAGATTAATCATAAACGGTAGCTATAGGTTGCCATTTCTAATCGTGTTAAACGTCAGCTTCTGTTCAGGGGTAGCTGATACTGGCAGTTTTCAATGCTGATTGATATCTTTGGAACACATCATGAGTCTATACGGCGTGAAATTACTAACGTTGAGCTTGGTTTTGCTGATGCTTTACATGCCAGCTATAAAGATTGCATTAGCGTAGCTTATTTTGATGATAAAAAAATTGTGAGGCGCACTAAACTAAATGGTCTAATGCATTCTGTTATAGTACCAAAATAAAAAAATCTAGCAGTGTACAGAGATAGTAAATCAGTAATTTTTATAGTATTTATAACTAAAAAATCTATCTGAAAATGATAGGTGGTTTTGTGTTGTTTATATCAATAGCGGAGAATGTTGAATGTCTTGTACCAGCCCGTCGACTGACACCATCGTTGATGACTTTATAGCACCTGTATGTGACGGTTTTGTGGTGATTTTGTATCAAGATGATGATATTTTATTAATCAATAAACCCAGTGGTTTACTCAGTTTGTCAGGCAAAAACCCTCTCAACTGGGATTCGGTGCATTACCGTTTGATACATGGCCAAGAGGGCGTGAGTCCTGCCTTTCCAGAGGCAAAATTACCACATCGATTGGATTTTGGGACATCGGGCATTATGGTGGTGGGGCTGAATTTAGAGTCGGCACAACATCTCAATAAACAGTTTCAAGTGCGAACAATTCAAAAGCGTTATGTCGCACTGCTGGCAGGTTGGGTTGCCGACGATCAGGGTTGGGTTACTGCTGCCATAGTGAAAGATAAAAAGCATTTCCCTCGGGTAAAGATTTGTCACACGTCAGGCAAAGAGGCCATAAGTGAATACAAGGTATTACAGCGACTAGATAAACCGCGTCGAAGCTTGGTGCAATTTACTCCGCATACGGGACGTACTCATCAGTTACGGATTCACAGCCAGGTAATAGGACATCCCATTCTTGGCTGTGATCTGTATAAAAACGATCAGAGTGAACAGATGGCAGATCGTTTGCTATTACACGCCAGTGACTTGTATTTTGAGCATCCTACTAGTGGTAAACCATTCCATGGACAGTGTCCCTGTCCATTTTAACCAGATAATCATTTTAGGTCTGATGCGTCTTGTTTAAAGGCTGGTAAGGATACAAAATGAAATCTGGAAAGAGCCTTGCACAAACCAAGTAAATACATAACAATAAATGCTTACGGATCGATTTTTACTTCGCTCCTTGAGGAACCTTTGATCATGTCATTAATTGAATGATTATTATTTAACATGACTCTATACAAACCACTGGTTTATAAAAAACCAGTAAAATCCTGAATTATTTTATCGGTAGGAGGGGCCTATGGCCGCGACCAGAACAAGATCAAGTGCTATCGCGGCCATAGGCCCCTCTTTTTTTAACCTGTGGATTGTTAATAGCCATTTTATTTAATAACCCCGTTTCCCTTATGGAACCACTATGAAAAAAACGTTTAATTTGACCCATCCAAAGCTCGAAGTTCCAAGGGTTATTGAAGCCATCAAGTATGAAGTCAAAAAATATCTAAAAAGAGAACGTAATAAGACTTTACCTGAAGGTGTTGATTTTTGGGATTTTGACTGCCGGTTTGGTGATGATGAGGCAACTAGTGAAGTTATTCATGTATCTGCTATTAATAAACATATTTCTCAGGCTGAATTAAAGCAGCTTGAATCTTTTTATTTGGAAATTTTGGCTAAACCAGGGCAGCGAAGCACTAAACCCATTGAGTAATTTAGGGCAAAGATAAATAATCGTTATTTCAATATTTTATATTGTGTTTTATTTCAATAATAAGCTGTCTAATTTTGTTTTCCTGCTTTCCAATATTTTCACATAACTGAAATTGGGCTAAAGCTCTATCCAAGTTTTGCTCTGCTGAATCAACTTTAAAATACTGATTACCTTGTAAATAATCAGTATAAAAGCGTAAGCCTAATTCAAAAGGTATTAATTCTATAGCTGGGAACAAAAACTCATAATCATATTCAGTGAATACTTCGGCCATTTCTTTTAAATAGCTATTTAAAATAAGTTTGCATAACTTAAGGTCGAAAGTATTAGATGTTTCTTGATGACAGCAAGAGCGTAAACAATCCGCTATATCGTAGTGAACGAGTCCTGGCTTAACGGTATCTAAATCAATCAAGCTAATAATTTTATGACTGCCTTTGCGAAACAAGAAATTATTGAGTTTAGGATCGCCGTGAGTGATTCTCTCAATCAATAAGCCTTGTTGTTTTGCTTTTTCAAGTGCATCTATTTTTGGTATGAAAGCTTCAATATATTCCTTACATTGATTGATTTTACTGGATGAGTTTTGCTTTTCCTCATGCCTATCAACAGATTGATAATGCTTAAAATAACTGGGTGTTATATGAAACCCTGGCAAAGTATCATGGAATGAAGTGATATCAACATCACTGAGTAAAGAATGAAAATGAGCTAAAGCAAAACCGACTTGTTCAGCTTGTTGTTGATGGTTAATTTGTTCCTTGCTTTCTGTATCAGCAATAAACTCTATAGCTCGCCAAAAATAGTTATGCTTATCAATAAAGTAAAGCTGTTGGTCCAATGTTTTTAAAACCTTGGGAATGATTAACTTAATAGAAGGCTTATGACTAATATGTTTGTTTAATAAACATAGGTTTTCCATAATTTGACTAGGTTCTGGAAAAACCTCCGTATTAATTCGTTGTAGAACAAATGCCTTATCTGTTGTTTTAATCAAAAAGGTATCATTGATTAATCCGTTACCCAAGGGCGTCAGGCTATCAATAGTTGCTTGGGTAAACTGCTGACTGGCAGAAATAGCAAATGATTGCACGGAATCTTAAGCGCTTTGAAGTAATTGAGTTAAATGGCTTAGGGCTTGGCCTCTATGGCTAATTGAATTTTTTATTTCGGATGATAATTCGGCTGAGGCTTTTTTATGTGTTGGAACCCAAAAGACAGGATCATAGCCAAAACCATTTTCACCAACTGATTCTGTAAGAATAGAACCTTCCCATGTTCCCTGAGCAATTAGAGGTAGTGGATCATCAGCATGACGCATTAATACAATGACACAGACAAAGCGGGCATTGCGTTGTTCTACTGGAATACCCTCCATATCTTTTAATAATTTTAATAAATTATCCTGATCTGATGCGCCTACCCCTGCATAACGTGCAGAAATGACCCCAGGAGCTCCCTTTAATGCATCAACAACTAAGCCCGAATCATCAGCAATAGCCGCTGAATTGCAATGTAAAGCTGCATTTCGTGCTTTTATAATGGCATTTTCGATAAAAGTTGAGCCTGTTTCTTCCGCTTCTTCTACTTTAAACTGTGATTGAGGAATAATCGGGTGATCTTTGAGAATCGCTTGAATCTCTTTTATCTTACCTTTGTTTCCACTGGCTAAAACGATTTGTTGGTGATCAGAAAAAGACATAATTAATTTTCATTTTTTAGATAATAAAGAAAGCTGGAAGGGCTTCAGAGATTGTGAAAGTATTCTGCTTTTGGCTTCCCCCTTTGGAAAAGGGGGGTAGAGGGGGATTTTATAAAAAAACAAAGTCATTGATAATAAAGGCTTTATTTTTTAATAAAATCTCCCCCAGCCCCTCTTTTCCAAAGAGGGGAGCGAAGAGCCAATACTTTCACAGTCTCTTCAGCTAAGGCGATAATCGCTCCATAAGTTTCGCATTCAGCTCCTTCTCCCTCGAGGGAGAAGGTTGGATTGATGCCCACATGGATGTGGGTAAGTAGAGCAATGCAGGAGCAATTGCCGAGGGTCAAATAGGCCGCCAGAACCTTAGGAACTATTAATGTTATTTTATGGATTCTAAAGCTTCACGTTGCTTTTCTAATAATTGATTTATACCGTGTTCAGCTAAATCTAGCATAGATGTTAATTCTTCTTTTCTAAAGGCATGACCCTCAGCCGTACCTTGCACTTCAATAAAAGCACCTGCCTCATTCATCACAACATTCATATCCGTTTCGGCATTACTGTCTTCAGGATAATCTAAATCAAGAACAGGTACACCGTTATAAATACCGACAGAAACAGAAGCAACTTGACCATGTAAGGGACTTTTCTTGATCATTTTTTTAGCAAGCATATGGTTAATCGCTATTGATAAAGCAACAAACCCCCCTGTAATTGATGCCGTTCTTGTCCCTCCATCAGCTTGGATAACATCACAATCAATAGTAATAGTATGCTCACCTAATGTTTTTAAATCGAGAGCTGCACGCAAAGAGCGACCAATTAATCTTTGAATTTCTAAGGTACGGCCACCTTGCTTCCCTCTACTTGCTTCACGTCCCATACGATCATGAGTTGATCTTGGTAACATGCCATATTCTGCGGTTACCCACCCTTCGCCCTTACCTTTTAAAAAACGGGGTACGCGTCTTTCAACACTGGCGGTACAAAGTACTCTAGTGTCTCCAAATTCAACCATAACAGAGCCTTCGGCATGTTTAGTGAAGTTACAGATAAAATTAACATCTCTTAATTGATCAGGTTTACGCCCACTAGGTCTCATGTCGATACTCTTTTTTAAAAAACGGCACAGTATAACCGTTTTCTAATCTGCTCCCTAATGCTTTAATTGTTTAATAAAGCAGACTGTAGTTCTTCTACTGATTGAGGCCTGTTTTTAGCTTCAATTTCCATTGCCCAATCAATGGCTTTTAATAAGTATTCGGGAAACTTACGTTTATAAGCTTTTACGGCAGGAACCATGGTGTCTTTATTGGCTCTATCGGGTGAGGGTATTAGCGTTTTTCCGCCTAAACAATAGCGCATAGTAGCCCCCACGGCATATAAATCAGTCCAGGGACCTAAAGTGTTGGTTATAGAATACTGTTCGGCAGGAGAGAAACCTTTTGTTAAGACTTTAGTCTGTCGATTTTTACTGGACTTGGGAAATGATCTAATGGCTCCAAAATCAAGTAATAAAGGATCAAAGTCGGGGCGAATTAAAATATTAGAGGGTTTAATATCAAGGTGGAGCATCTTTTGTTGATGAATAATATTGATGCCTGTTAATAAACGATTAAAAATTGCAATGATTAACTGCTCGTCTAATTGAATTTTAGAATCTCTAACCACGTTATCTAATGACATACCGTAATCGTAAACCATTACCATATAAACAGTTTCATTTGCTTGGAAAAAATTAATGACATTGACAATATTATGATGTTTTAAGTTAGCCAGTACTTTTGCTTCTTCAAAAAAAAGGGCACGGCCTCTTAAAAACAGTATTTTGGTTTCTTCACTGTGTGGCGTTACCACATTGTTCCACGTTCTGTGGGCAAATTTACGGGGTAGGTATTCTTTAATGGCTACTTGAACCTGGTCGTCTACTTGTCTGGCAAGGTAAACAGAACTAAAGCCTCCATGTGCCAGTTCACGTTCAATCATATACTGGTCTATAATGGTGCCAGACTGGAGATAATTCCATTTTTTTGGATACGTTTCTGGATCGTAATACTCAGCCATAGGTAATTTTAATATTACTGATAAGAAAGTAAAAAATGGGATATTCCTAAGTATAAGGTAAAAATGATAAAAAGTATGACTGCTTTCGCCAGTGGCGAAATAGAGGTAGATAATCTAACAGTTAATTGTGAGTTACGATCAGTCAATCATCGGTATTGTGATGTCGCACTCAAATTACCTGAACGGTTGCGTTTTTCTGAGGCTGATATTAGGTCTGCTATTACCTCTTTACTTAAGCGAGGGAAAATAGAATGTTCACTGAGTTATAAAAAACAAAAAAATCAGCAACAAGTGATTTCAATTAATGGGGATGCTGTTAAAGCCTTATTAAAAGCAACATCACAAATTGAAGATTTAATGCATACTGGTCGCCCTTTTACAGCATTTGATGTTTTAAGTTACCCCGGCATTCAACAGGAGGCTGAAACAAATAAAGAGGCTTTATTGCAAGGCATAAATACTTTACTTGATATCACACTTAAACAACTCATTCTCGCAAGAGAACGGGAAGGCTCGCAGCTCGCAGTACTTATAGAACAGCGTTGTCATAAAGTTTTATCTTTAGTCGAAGCCGCTAATGTGAGAATGCCTGAGGTTTTAGAACGTATAAAGTCTAAAACTAAAGCACGTCTGGCAGAGCTAGTTGAAGACCCTGATTTCGATAGGTTAGAGCAGGAAATGGTTTTTCTGGCTCAAAAGCTGGATGTGGCAGAAGAACTTGATCGTTTAGACACTCATGTTAATGAAGTACTTAATGTGTTAAATAAGCAAGAACCCATTGGCAGGCGACTTGATTTTTTAATGCAGGAAATGAATAGAGAAGCAAATACTTTGGGTTCAAAATCCGCAGATAAAGAAATGACACAAATTTCAATAGACTTAAAAGTTTTAATTGAGCAAATGCGTGAACAAATCCAGAATATTGAATAAGGTATTGATATGAACAGGGGTAAACTCTATATTATTTCTGCTCCTTCTGGTGCAGGAAAAACAAGCTTGGTTAAACAATTGATTGCAGGGTTAGACCAAGTTACAGTTTCTGTCTCTCATACAACGCGAGCTATGCGTGTGGGGGAAAATGAAGGGAAAGATTATTTCTTTTCAACAGTTGATGAATTTAAGCAGATGGTTGCTAATAAAGATTTCTTAGAGCATGCCCAAGTGTTTGATAATTTTTATGGAACGGCTCAGAAGACAGTTGAGTGCTATTTAGATGATGGCATTGATGTTATTTTAGAAATTGATTGGCAAGGGGCGCAACAAGTCAGAAAAATGCTTCCTGACAATGTATCAATTTTTATACTTCCCCCCTCAATAGAGGTTTTACAGCAAAGGCTAGAAAATCGAGGGCAAGACAGTCAAGAAATTATCAGCCGCAGAATGCAAGATGCTGTACAGGAAATGAGTCACTGCGAAGAGTTTAATTATTTAATTGTTAATGATGATTTTAATCTGGCACTTTCAGAATTGCGGGGTATCGTTGTCAGTCATAGATTAGAAAAAAAACGACAGTTAAAAAGGTTGGCTCCGTTATTGGAGCAGCTTATAGCACGCGATGACTAAGCTCATTTCCATGATTAAATTTCATTGACTCTTCAGTCACTGATTCAAGTCTACCCCGGCGTCTATTGTGCTTTCGTTTATCTAAGAGTTCTTCATTCCATTGGTGCATATTGACTCTTGGGTCATTATGCCATGAACGATGAAAATACTCCCTGACTATAATGTTTCTATCATTAAAAGGTTGTCTATTAAGTGTTTTCATAACTCTGGTTGCTACTTTTTCAGGACTTATGGTCACTAAGCCATGATATTCCAAGGTGTTTTTTTGAATATCTTTTAAGGCGAGGATTTTAATATTTTCTATTTTTCCCTTTTGTTGAAACAAACTTCCTTTTACCGCAGATTTTAAGAAATCTATAATATCGCCATTATCTGAATGTTCAGGAATTCTTCTTAAAAATAAAATCATAACTATTTACCACAACAACGTTTAAATTTTTTACCACTGCCACAAGAACATGGCGCATTTTTTCCTTGATTAGTCTGTTGATTAGCTTTGGCAACAGATTTAACTATCCCATCATAATAGCGCCAATGCCCTGTCGTTTTTGTTTTTATAAAACGACTGATCTCATTCATTACATATGGTTCATCTTCCAATGTGTAATAAGCCTTAAATTCAACAATACCTTTGCTATCTTTTTTGGTACCCTTTTTAGTCTTTACAATATCAAGCTTTGTCCATATGGCTTCTTCTTTAGAGAAATCAATTTTTTCAGGACGTTTACTTTTACTCCATGTTTCTAACAGATAAGCTTCATTTTTGTTGGCATAAGCGGTAAACCTTGAGCGCATTAACGCTTCTGCTGTTGTAGGTGTCGATTCTTTGTTATGAAATAGCTCACAGCAGAGAGAGTATTTAATTTCACTGCCACAGAGGCAACTTGTTTCTTTATTGGGCACTTAAATTTTAATTTATACTGAAAAAAGTTATTCTATTATCAATGTAAGAAGATGAATCAGTGCTGAATAAAGTAAATAAAATTCCACACTACTTCTATATTGAGTTGATTTCCCTCTGTAAGCTTAGCTATAAAAATAATTCCAAATTTGAGAATATCTTGCTTTAGAACAAAATTTTATTAAAAGCGGTATTATTTTGTTTGAAAACTTAAAGGGACTGATTCTCATTATACCTTGAAAATACTTATTCTGATATTCCGAATTAAATGAAATTATTAATCTTTATTATATGTGTTGGTTTTTTTTCTGCCCCTGCACAAGCAAAAAAGCTCTATAAATATAAGGATGATCAAGGTTTGTGGCACTATTCTGACACTGCACCAAAAACAGATCAACTAGTGGAAGTCAGACAACTAAAAGAGGCTACAAAACAATATATTTGGCTAGAAAAAAGAGGCTCTAAACAAAACCCTAAATATTATATTATTAATAATCATAAGGCTCCCGTAGAAATTGAGTTTGGTCTAGGTGACGTTAATAATGCTGTTTCAAGACCTGCTTTACCTAAGAGATTTATTATTCCTTCTGGGCAATCTGAAACATTATTTCGAATAACGGCTATCAATCAATATAAATCATGGAGCTATTCTTTAAAATATCGGTATGTTCTTGGTAGCTCTTTAGCCCGTCATGATACTAACGCTATTTATCTTCCCCCCTTTGAAAAAAACAACAGTATTAGAATTTCTCAGGCTTTTTCTGGACAATTTAGCCATATAGATAAGCAAAATAAATATGCTGTTGATTTAGTTATGCCCATTAATACACCCGTGCATGCAGCACGTGCTGGAATTGTTATTGAGGTTAATAACGATTTTTTTCAAGGTGGGATTAAACAAGACTACAAAAGTAGGGCCAATAGTATTCGGATTTTACATGACGATGGCTCAATGGCAGTATATGCACATTTAGCATTAGAAACGGCTCAGGTTTACCCTGGTTTAAAAGTCTATGCTGGGCAATTGATTGGTTACTCAGGCAATACAGGGTTTTCATCGGGTCCTCATTTACACTTTGCAGTTCAGTTAAATAAGGGGATGGAATTAGTGTCTGTTCCTTTTAAATTTACAGCATCAGATGGCTCTGTCAAGATACCTGTTGCGGGTACTTATTTAGTAAATTAATCTTACATTTTTCTCATTAACTTATATGAAAATATCTCTTATAGTCGCTATGGCAACTAATCGCGCGATTGGACTGAATAACGAAATGCCTTGGCATTTGTCAGCAGACCTTAAAAAATTTAAACAAATTACCATGGGCTCTCCTATTTTAATGGGGAGAAAAACTTATGAGTCAATTGGCAGGCCTTTGCCTGGTCGAGAAAATATTATAATTAGTCGAAATAGTGCTTATCAACAGGCTGGTTGTTCTGTTTTTAATACCATTGAAGAAGCTATTGAATCTTGTCAGAAATATGATGAAGTCTTTGTTATTGGAGGCGCCACTTTTTATCAAGCCATGTTACCTGTGGCGGATAGATTGTATTTAACTGAAATACATAAAGAATTTGATGCTGATACTTTCTTTCCAGAGATAAACCGAGAGGAGTGGATAGAATTTGAAAGAGAAGATATTTCAGATGATCCAAGTGTTGATTTTTCTTATAGTTTTTTGTCTTTAGAAAAACGTTAAAGCAGAGTTGTCTTCCTTAAAAAAGAGCGTATATTTAGTAGTTAATTAAATACTAACGTTTTAATTTGAGAGGAAGCATTATGTCTACAATAAAAAAAAATAATAGACGACAATTCCTACAGCATTCAGCTTTAGGACTAGCAAGCGCAACATTCCCTGGTTTGTTACTAGCAAATCAGGGGCAAGTTAAAAGTAGCCCCACTCGAGGCTTTAATCCTGATGTAGAAATAGAAATTACGGCTAGGAAAGGTTACGTCCCCATTTTAAAAAAAGGGCCTAATACGCAGGTTCAAAAATTTTATGCAAAGTTATTAAAAGGTCCGAAGAGAACCTTGCAACACTTAAAAGGTAATTATCTGGGACCTATTATTAATTTTGAAAAAGGGCAGAAAGTCCGAATTTATTTTAATAATGCTTTGTCAGAACCTTCAATCATCCATTGGCATGGGCTCCATGTTCCCCAGAAAAGTGATGGGCATCCGATGTATACCATCCAGTCTGGTGAAAGGTATGTTTATGAATTTGAAGTGATGAATAGAGCCGGTACCAGTTTTTATCATTCTCATACGCATGAGCTGACAGCAGAACAGGTTTATCAAGGTTTAGCAGGGTTAATTACCGTCACCGATGAGCAAGAAAAAAAATTTGATTTACCTCGAGGTGAGTTTGATCTTCCCTTAGTCCTGCAAGATAGAACATTCAACAATCGTAACCAATTAAGATACCTGCGTGGAATGCATAGCAGAATGACTGGGTTTTTAGGTGATACGATTTTAGTTAATGGTAAGCCTGATGTTACATTTTCGGTTAAATCGAGAGCGTATCGCTTTAGAGCACTTAATGGTTCCAACTCAAGAATTTATAAATTAGGTTGATGATATGGACACCTCTTCCTCCCACGGTGTCATAATGCACCAACAAGTTAACGGAGTACAAAGGAGTCCAAAATGAATAATAGCGTAATAGGCTTAGACATAGCAAAAAACATATTTCATCTATATACAGTAGCAGAAGGAAAAGCGGTTAAGAAAAAACTTAAGCGATCAGAATTGCTTACTTTTTTTGCTAATTATCCTGTTAGTTTAATTGGAATAGAAGCCTGTGGCAGTGCTCATCACTGGGCAAGAGAATTGATTAAATTAGGGCATGAGGTTGTTTTACTTAATGCGCGTTATGTAAAAAGCTTTGTGATCGGTAATAAGAATGATTTTAATGATGCCGCCGGCATATTTGATGCGGTTACTCGCCCAAATAAACGCCAAGTCATGATAAAAACGCTAGAACAACAAGACATACAGTTGATTCATAAAGTAAGGCAAGGATTAGTTGGTAAGCGAACGGCTTTAGTTAACCAGATAAGAGGACTATTGAGTGAACGAGGGATTATTATTCCTAAAAGCATAAATAAGGCAAGAGAGCAGCTCCCGTTGATTTTAGAAGATGCTGAAAATGATTTAACCCACCTCAGCCGCGAAGTATTTGCCGAGCAATATAAAAAGTTGGTTGATTTAGATAAAGACATAAAAGAACAGGATCAGCGTATTGGTCATCTTTGTAAAAACAACGAGACAGCCAAACGTTTTCTCGATGTCCCTGGAGTTGGCCCGATGACAGCGTCTATTGTTGCTTCGGACGTAGCTCAAGGAAAAGGCTATCAGCGTAGTCGTGACTATGCAGCAAGTCTTGGCATTGTACCCAGACAACACAGTAGTGGGGACAAACAAGTCTATTTAGGGATAAGTAAGCGAGGAAACCGTTATATTCGCACCTTATTAATTCATGGGGCACGTGCAGTCTTAAAGAATTGCAAACACAAAGAAGATAAACTCAGCTTATGGCTACAGGCACTCATTGAACGCCGAGGGTTTAACAAAGCAGCCGTTGCTCTAGCCAATAAGAATGCCAGAATACTGTGGGCAATGGCAAGCCAGGACAAAGTCTATGATGCCCAGCAGGTTTAAACTATTTGCAAGACCGGGTTACCCACCCTTTGACCACAGCCTACGAGCTAAGATGGCTCTTCGTCTGTGGACAAAGCGTGGATAACCCTCAATAACATAACCGAGTAACCAAGATTGCGGAGGCAAGTTAACCATTATTGATGACAACAACAGGTCAGACCAATACTTTAAAGAACCCGTTTACCCCAAAGAGTCCATTGCGAGACCGTTAGGTTGGTAGGGTCAAAGGTATGCGGATAGATTCATCAGGAGTCCTGAGGTCAGAATACCTCTAATAGAGACCGAATATATGGCTGCAATCTTGATCTATGTTGATAACATTAAATAATTGAAAACTTGGCTTGCAATAATTGAGGTGTCCATATATGGGATGACGCCTACATGGGTAATCCAGAAGAACATTTTTTTACCCCCTCACCCAACCTCTTCACCTGAGGCGAGGGCTTAAGAGCATAAGCTATTTACAGGACAAACGGATGAACGCCTTACTTACTTTGTTTACAAAACCCGATTTTCGGCAATCCTATGCCAGCCTAAGCCAGCCATTTTTCTTTTTACTTTTATATCTCTTATTTACCACTCTGTATGACAGGCTTTCTGATGAAACCTTACGTATTATGTTTCATAATCAGTTTATAGCCTTATGTGTTCAACTGATTCAGCTTATCCCCTCATCTGATCAAGTTATTGCCGTTCAAAATTCAATTATTACCCATCATATCAATTTAGAAATGGTACGGACTTGTGATGGTTCGACGACCTTTTTTTTAATAGCTTCAGCTATTATAGTGTTTAGATCAACCTTAAAATCAACACTAACAGGTCTTACGATGGGCTTTGCCTTGGTCATGACTTTAAATTTTTTACGCATCCTTTCCTTATATTTTTTAATCCACTATAACCCAGCCTGGTTTGCTTCTTTCCACCATTCCATCGCCCCTTTTTTACTTTTAACCATTGGCTGTGGCTATTTTGCCTTGTGGGCTTATCATGCCAATAAGGCTACCCATGGTTGATGCACATTATTATATGGTGATCCGTTTACTGTTTATTTGGTTGATATTGTCTGGATTACTTGCTCTCTATAGACCCCAAATATCATCTATGGATAAAAAACAATTAATCGGTATTTTTAGTCGATTATCACTCGTATGGTTGTCTTTGTTTTTTGTACTCACCCATTATCAAATAATCATAACGAAGTCAGTACTTCCTGTTTTTAGTTTCTTGCTTAATCAAATTCAAAACGAATATACCGCGAGCACGTGTCTTCTTAAAAGCGCAAATACACTTATTAAAATAGATATTGTTACCCTTAAAAAGATCCCACCTTTATTGCCAGTCATTAAGCTATCTCACCCTTTTGACCCTCTTCCTATTTTTCAAAGTCTAGTGTTATTACCTGCTTTACTCATTGCCTGGCCTGTAAAGTGCGTTAAAGATCGTTTGTTTTTAGGTCTTCTAAGCCTTCCATTGTCCTTTATTATATTGCTTGTTAATATCCCGTTTCAAATGGCTCGCCAGTTTGAATCAACCTTTGCCATCCTAGCTAAAATAAACCAGCACATTCGGCCAGAGCCGGCTTACCATT
>ENA-ORXI01001216-ORXI01001216.1-sediment-metagenome-genome-assembly--contig:-NODE-1216-length-20373-cov-6.712111_pt1 | contig 20373 bp, 11 predicted proteins | sample MGYA00237861_ERZ511468 | MGnify/ENA primary metagenome ERZ511468 (study PRJEB26299, sample SAMN06266213) | sediment metagenome | isolation source: Hudson Canyon methane seep mesocosm | place...
TTAAGGACCGCAACATTTTCAATCGGGGTAATGCCTTCGTCGGCATATTTTTCTAACAGTGCTTCCAATACTTTTTGTGCTTGCTCGCCATATTTGGTGAATATATCTCGTTTACGCACCTGATCTGCACGCTCTTTGCGGGTTAAAGGCGGTTGACCATAAAGATGATGCTATAAAGACTATTCAAACAGATCAAGTAACTCAGTTTTTTGAATGGTTACAGGAAGGAATCAAAAAAGGCAGTTTAAAGACCAATCAAGCTAAAGCCAGAATTCATACAGTTGATGAAGGCGTGATTTTAATTACCCCAGGAATTTTTCAAGATTTTGCCAAAACAAAAGATGAAGAAAATGATGACTGGACAGCTATTCAGCAAAAAGTGTTGAAGAAGAATTGGCATGTTAGAAATGAAAAAGGTTTAAATGTCGTTAAATATCTAGTGAAAGGGAAGAATAAACAAACCACAATGAATGCCGTGCTTTTTAAAGATATTTCGAAGGTCTTTGGTTTTAAAGAACCACCAGCTAGTAATCCTCATTTGACTAAAATAGATTGATTGAGACATAAGAGTGTTGTTTTTATGATTTAAATTATAGATATTAAAAATCAAACTACCAGCAGGAAAAAATCAGCTTCCCTGACGTTTATTAAGTAATCGAATGACTGTGTTTTGTAACTTTTTTAGATACACCAAATAAATTATTTATGACGCTTGCTAATGTGCGTAGAAGCCTTATTTTGTAATACCTATAAAGATTAGCTCTTGTAAGAAAAAGCGAGTCCATTTAGCATATAATGTTGGAATATGCCCTTGCGTTGATTTTTAGGCTAATCAGTTACTCTAAAAACTGATAAAAAATGAAATGAGATTATAATGTGGTATTGAAAGACATGACTCCATTTTTTCTGCAAAGTTTGGCAAGGTTGCGGCTTTAATGGTTGCCGAAAATGTATTTCCGAGTTCTGCAGTCTTTTAGCAAATATTGGTGTTAAATATTTACTGGTTGATGTCGAAGTGCATTATTGCTTTGAACCTTATCATAATCTCGCTTTGGCCTCTTTTTAAAAAACTTAAACCGATGCGATATGTAGCTACCTATTACCATAAGCGCTAAGCAATAACACTACTGATGAAAATACAGCAAAAGAAAGTATTAGCAACTATCTAAAATATGTGCCATAGTGGCACTTAAATGAATAGGAGATTAATATGAGTACAACTTCCCCTAGAATTACAGCCCGTGTTGATGCTGAAACGCAAAGTTTATTATCTAAAGCAGCCTTATTGGCTGGAATGTCCAGTATCAACTCATTTGTTTTAAGTGCCGCGATAGAAAAAGCAAAAGATATTATTGAACGTGAACAGAGCTTAAAACTCAGCCAACGTGATGCGGCCTTACTGGTAAATGCGTTAGATGCGCCAGCTCAAACGCATAATAGATTACAACAAGCCGCAGAGCGTTATGCGACAAAAAAACAAGCGTGATTACAGTACCGCTAGATAAAAACAAACATGATCGTAAACGTTTTGATTGTACGGTAGAACCATTAAATAAGTATTTACAGCTAATGGCTCAGCAGCAATCAAGTAAAGACAATACTCGTACCTTTGTATTAGAAGACAAGCATCAACCAGAATGTATTATTGGTTACTATACGCTGACTATGACATCACTCAATTTAAGTGCATTGCCGCAGAAATTACAGAAGAAACACCAAAATGCACAAGCAGCAGGATTAATAGCACGCTTAGCGGTTGATAAGCGTTATGTGAAACAAGGGTATGGCGAATGGTTATTGGTTGATGCGTTGAATAAATTTATTATTGCCAGTGACACCGTTGCTTTTCCTTTAATTCTGGTCGATGCAAAAGAGGGTGTGAGCCAATTTTATGAACAAATGGGTTTTGTAACTTTTTTAGATTCACCAAATAAATTATTTATGACGCTTGCCGATGTGCGTAAAAGTCTTATTTAGTAATGCCCAGAAAGGTAGCTCTTGTAAGAAATAAGCGAGTTCATGTAACATATAATGTTGCAATATGGTCTTGTGTTGATTTTTAGTCTAATAGTCAGCAGACGAATTAAGGAATAATCGTTACTTTAAAACGGATAAAAATGGAATGAGATTAAGGTGTGGCAGAGAAAGACCTGACCCCTGTTTTTGTGTGACCCCTGTTTTTGTGCTAGCAGGAAAAAAGCCGCTTACCTGACGTTTATTAAGTAATCGAATGATAGTATTATGTGTAACAAGGGGGGGTCGAATGGTTATTGGTTTATGCTAAAGGTGGAATGAGTTAGTTTTATGATAATTGTGTTTTGTAACTTTTTTAGATACACCAAATAAATTATTTATGACGCTTGCTGATGTGCGTAGAAGTCTTATTTTGTTATACCCATAAGGATTAGCTCTTGTAAGAAAAAGCGAGTCCATAAAATATAATGTTGCAATATGATCTTGCATTGATTTTTAGGCTAATGGTTAGCAGACGAATTTAGGAATAATCAGTTTTTTTAAAAAACTGATGAAAAATTAAATGAGATTACAACGTGGTATTGCAAGGCCTACCCCTATTTTTCCATTTAATAAAAACAATATTGTCTAATCATAGTCTACACTTATATTTGATAAAGTAATTGTCTAATGATTTAACAATCGATGAATTTCTATAAGCCTTATTTTTCTATTTTTTAAAGAGTTAATATTATTGTGAGTATAAATATTTTTAAAATTGATGAAGATGTTAATCTAAACAAGGTTTTCAAAGACTTAAAACTACAAAACCCACATTATGTTGTCCCAGCATGGATATCATCCGACTCAAGTTTGGTTAGGGTTTTAACTTCAGAGCTTACCTGGCCCGAATATAAGGGCGCTCCAGAAGGAGTTGGGGGATTAAGTGGCCGTGTTTACTATGAACCTGCTGAATCAAGTTTATCGGAAAAACAATGGTTATCTTTATGGAAATTATGTGATCAGGTAAATGATGCTTATGAAACTGGTACATTATTACCAAAACACCCAGTAACCCTACTTCCTGCTTTTACTGTAACCCCCCCATTTGTTTTAGAAAAAGCAGAGTTGTCAATTCAAGATGCGATAAAAGCACACCAAAGTTATGCAGAGGGAGACTTGGTGTTTGTTTTTTGTTGGGGGGAAGAAATGAAAAACAAAATTGAAGAATGGCTTTGTAGTTTTTTACAAAACTTAGAAATTGATCAAGATTGTTTTGTTATATTTCCATTTGAAAAGGATTTTATTAAATGAAATATAATAGGGGTTGTTGATCCCCATTAGTATAAGATAAACTTTTGAGAGGAAAAATTTTATTTACTTATCTGAAATTGAAACGGACTGAGATATAAATATCAAGCAAGGGCTTAAGGAAGATAAATAGTGATTACAGATTACCACGCAAAATACTACGCCCATGCCCTTACATTGCAACATGCCGCCACTGGCGTAGATCGCTTATCTCAGTCATTATTTGATGCATCAGTAGACCTTAATCCCCATCAAATAGAAGCAGCACTATTTGCTTTAAGAAACCCACTTAACAAAGGTGTAATACTGGCTGATGAAGTAGGTTTAGGAAAAACCATTGAAGCAGCACTGGTACTTAGTCAATATTGGGCAGAAAGAAAACGGCATTTAATTGTTATCTGCCCTGCCTCTTTAAGACGACAATGGGCTGCAGAACTTCAAGAAAAATTTAACCTTCCAAGTTTAATCCTTGATGCACCCACCACACGTAAATATCAAAAAAATGGAATTTACAACCCACTAGCTACAAAGAAAGTCATCATCATGTCTTATCACTATGCAGCTAGGCTGGAAGAAGATCTCCTTACTCTACCCTGGGATCTGGTTATCATTGATGAAGCCCATAAATTACGAAATGCTCATCGGCCAAAAAACAAAATGGGACAGGCATTAAAGCGGGCTTTTGATGGTAGACAAAAGCTACTACTGACAGCAACGCCTCTACAAAATTCTTTGATTGAATTATATGGTTTATCAACTGTTATTGATGAGCATTTATTCGGTGACGATAAAGCGTTTCGTAAACAATACATGAATTCAGCTAGTGATCTTCCTGAGTTATCTGCCAGACTAAATACCTTTGTACATCGTACATTACGAAAGAATGTGCTTGAATATGTGCCTTACACTGAACGAAAGACAATAACCCAACCCTTTAATCCAACAGATCAAGAACAAGCCTTATATGATGCTATATCGGGCTTTTTACAAAAAGAAGACTCTTTTTCATTACCAAAAACGCATCGCCATCTCACATCCTTAATTTTACGAAAGTTATTAGCATCATCATCCCATGCTGTTGTAAATACACTTCGAGCTATCAAAGTAAGACTAGAGCTTCTTAGAGATAAAAAGCTAAATGATGATGACTTTATTGTCCAATTAATTGAAGACGATGATCTTGAAGATGATTATCTGGATGATGAAGCCCTTCCTTTTTTAATGGATGAAGAAGAAACTGAAATCAAACATAATGTTGAAAAAATAAATGCAGAAATAGCAGAAATAGAATCGTATATTTTAAGCGCCAATAATATAAAGGAAGACAGCAAAGCTAAAGCTTTATTACAAGCCATTGATGTTGGTTTTAAAAAAATGTTGAAAATGGGCGCTGCAAAAAAAGTTATTATTTTCACTGAGTCACGCCGAACTCAAGAATATTTAGCAAACTACCTTGCTGCAAATGGTTTTGCCGACAAATTGGTAACCTTTAGCGGTACTAATAATACGCCTAAAGCACAAGCAATCTACAGCGAATGGAAACAAACTAATCAAGGCTCTGATCATCTCACTGGTTCGGCTCAAATTGATAAACGTAGCGCACTTATTGATTACTTTAAAACAGATGCCGAAATAATGATTGCCACAGAAGCGGCAGCTGAAGGTGTTAACCTACAATTTTGTTCACTCATTATTAATTATGATTTGCCATGGAACCCTCAAAGGGTTGAGCAACGAATTGGACGCTGCCACCGTTATGGGCAAAAACATGATGTAGTCGTCATAAATTTCCTTAATAAACGTAACGAAGCAGATAGACGAGTATTAGAACTATTAACCGAAAAATTCAATTTGTTTGATGGTGTATTTGGTGCATCCGATGAAGTGCTTGGTCGTATTGAAAGTGGCATTGACTTTGAAAAGCGCATACTCGAAATATATGAAACCTGTCGTCTACCCGATGAAATATCTTCAGCTTTTGCACAATTACAGCAAGAGCTAGAAGTTAATATCACCGAAAAAATTGAAGAAACCCAGCAATTGTTGATGGATAATTTTGATGAGGATATTCATGATTTGTTAAAATTGCAATTAGACCAGGCAGAACAAAGGCTTGATAAAATAGGCCGTTGGTTTTGGCTGTTAAGTAAGTTTCAACTACGACAACATGCTGAATTTAATGACACAAAATACCGATTTAAGCTTAACAATACCCCAGAACATAATGGACACACCATTGCTTCCCCCGTAGGCAGTTATGAGCTAATACAAAAGGGTAAAGAACCAGACACACACTCACATATTTATCGGATGAATCACCCCTTAGGTGAATATGTTATAGATACTGCTAAAGCCATTGCAACCAATCAGCAACAATTAATTTTTGATTACACTAACCACCCAACAAAAATATCCGTTGTAGAACAACGTCAAGGCAAATCAGGTTGGCTAATTTTGAATAAATTAATGATAGATTCTTTTCAGCGAGAAGAGTACCTGATTTTTACTGCCACACAGGATGATGGCTCTATACTGGAACAGGAAGATTGCGAAAAACTATTTGCCTGTTTTGGAAAAACAATTCCGTTAAACAAGAATTCTCAACCAAATAATTTACCAGCGACTCAGCAAAGGCAAATAGAAGCCAAAATCAGCGAAGTCCTTGAGGCCAACAATAGCCATTTCCAAGTGGAACGAGACAGGCTAGAAAAATGGGCGGATGATAAAATAGCGGGAGCAGAACAGGCTTTGTATGACACCAAAGCTAAAATCAAGGGTTTAAAACGTGAATCACGCCAGGCACAAACACTAGAAGAACAAAAACAGCTACAAGAAAAGATAAAAACTGAAGAACGTAAACAACGCAGACAACGACAAGAAATTTTTGATGTAGAAGATGAGATTTTAGAAAAACGTGATCAACTCATAGACGCTTTAGAAAAAAGACTGAATCAAAACACCAAAACTGAAGAATTATTTACTATTCGCTGGCAAGTAGCCTGAAATAACAAAATCAGCATTAGAAAAAAGGACAAAAGACAACCATGGTAAGTGATAAACACCAGCAATTAGTAAGCACCTTAAAAGAACTATTCATGATGGATCAGGCTGATCTTAATTTTGGTATCTATCGCATTATGAATGCCAAGCATAACGAAATAGAGAGCTTTTTAACTAATGACTTATTGACAAGTATTCGTCAAACACTTCAAACCACGGGTAAAGCATCCAATACCAAAAAAGAGCTGGATGATGCTATCAAGAGTGCTCAAGCCCTAGGCATGAATCCAGATGACTCCCCTAAAGTACAGGAACTAAAAGCCTTACTAGGGAATGGCGCAGAAAATAGCTTAGAAAATGATGAGAATGAAATTTTCTCTCAACTCACCACCTTTTTTAGTCGCTATTATGATGGCGGTGATTTTATGTCATTACGCCGCTATAAAAAGGAAACCTATTCTCCACTACCCATGAACGGGGAAGAAGTAAAATTGCACTGGGCAAATGCAGATCAATATTATATTAAAAATGCGGAAAATTTTAGCCAATACGCCTTTAAAATTGGTGAAGAAAATCAAAAAAAACACTTTCGCTTTGAATTGCTTGCAGCCAGTACCGAGCAAAATAACGTAAAAGCCACCGAAGACAAAGAACGCCGTTTTATCTTAGATGAAACCAATCCCTTAGCGATTAAACAAACCGAGACTGGAGCTGAGTTACACATTCATTTCAGCTATCAAGCTGATGCAAAAAAACGTAAACAAAAAGAGCTTAATCTTGCTGCAATAAAGTTTTTAAGCAAACTAGACGCAAACAATCCACTTGTCGAGCAGGTTACAGAGTGGACTACATGGCAAACCGCATTATTAAGCTTAATCCCCACAGCAAAGAACAAAACCCGTACAGCACTAGAAAAGCACCTTAATGACTACACCGCCAAAAATAGCTTTGACTACTTTATTCATAAAGATTTAGGCGGTTTTTTACGCCGAGAACTGGATTTCTTTATTAAAAATGAATTATTACTACTGGATGATTTAGTACCGTCCAGTATTGATACCCTGCAAAACCAATTATTAAGTAATGAACGCAGTTTAAAAAAGGTGATTGCCTTTAAAGGTATAGCTCAAAAGCTGATTGCTTTTTTAGCTCAACTAGAAAATTTTCAGAAAAAGCTGTGGTTAAAAAAGAAGTTTGTTTTAGAGATGAACTATTGCATAAGTTTGAATAGAATTCCAAACAAATTGACAGCTCAAGTAATGAAGAGTGAGGATCAAAAAAAAGAGTGGGTTGAATTATATGGAATTGATAGACCAACGTTAGAGAAGGATTATCAAGATGGTAAGTTGGAAGAATTTTTTGAATTACCTCAATACAAGTTTCTAATAGTAGATACAAAAAATTTCAGCCTAAATTTTAAACATGAGTTGTTGGCTTCATTTGATAATATTGATGATGAATGCGAGGGGCTTCTAATTAACTCAGATAATTTTCAAGCTACTCAACTTATTGCACCGCAATATGCCTCTATGATAGGTGCTATTATTACTGATCCGCCCTATAACACGGATGATGATGGTTTTTTATATAAGGATAGTTTTCAGCACTCAACCTGGATGAGTATGATACAACAACAACTGTTAAGTGCTAAACCCATGCTTGCTCAGGATGCTTGGCTATCATTAAATATAAATGATATAGAGCAACATCGATTAGTTTCTTTATTAGAAGAACAAGATTTATCCCCTGCTTCAGTTATATCTATAAAAATGTCACATATGAGTGGTATGAAAATGGCTCATGCAGATCGTAAACCTCCCAAGATTAAAGAAACAATAGTAATTTCACCTTTAAGTAAAAATTCAAGAATTAATCCAGTATATGAACAATGCTCTTGGTGGGACTCATTTGATAGGTATACAAGCTTTTTGATCAAAAATGATTCAAACGACCCAAAGGACTGGACTCGCACTTCAGTAAGGAAAGTAGCAATTGAACAAGGCATTAATGTAAAAGATTTAACGCAATACGAACAGTTTTGTATTAATAATGCCCATTTAATATTCCAAAGAGCAAAGAACGATAGCGTGGCTCATTTTCCCAAAGATGGGTATTTCAAAGAGATCATAACGCCAACAGGTCTAAAGAAAATAATATTGGATGCAAAAGAAGTATTATTTGCAAAAAATTATCTTAAAGAATTTAATGGAGAACTTGTTCCCGTTAATATTAAAGGTGATATATGGGATGATATAGGAATAAATAATTCTCATAATGAAGGCGGTATTTCATTTGAAAATGGGAAAAAGCCTGTTAAATTATTTGAAAGACTTACAGCTATGCTTACACCAAATAATTCGATAGTTATGGATTTATTTGGTGGATCAGGAACACTTCCACATGCAGTTATGAATTTAAATAATAAAGGAGCAAAAAGAAAATATATTGCAATTGAAATGGCTGAGTATTTTGAGTCAATAATGCTTAAAAGAATTAAAAAAATAAGTTACAAAGCAGAATGGCTTGCTGGAAAGCCACAGTTATTAAGCAATTCATCTTCAGTGTTTTTCAAAACGATAAAATTAGAGTCTTACGAGGATGTGCAGGATAATCTGCAATTACAACGCACCACAACACAAGCAGGTGTATTTGATAACCCTGAAAACAAAGCCTTAAAAGAAGACTATCTACTGCACTATATGCTGGATATAGAAGCACAAGATAGCTTATTAAGCCCTGAGTTATTTATTAATCCCTTTAATGCCACCATGCGCGTAGTCCGTGATAATGAATCACGTACCCAAAGCATTGACCTGGTCGAAACCTTTAATTACCTATTAGGCTTACGCGTTAAAACCTATCGGCATTCAAAAGGTATTGTGGAAGTCACAGGTAAAAACCCACAAGATCAACAAATCTTAATTTTATGGCGTGATTGTGTGGAAACTGATAATGATGCACTAGATAACTGGTTTAAAAAACAGAACTATAACAGCCGTGATATGGAGTTCGATTTAATCTATGTGAATGGTGACAATAATCTACCTAATCTACGCACAGGAGAAGAAACATGGAAAGTGCAATTGATAGAAGAAATCTTTCAGACCTTAATGTTTGATGTAAAAGACGTATAGGAGAATCAATGATGTCTGCTATTCAGTCAATTTTAATTAATAATTTACAACGCCTCAAAGATATTCATGTTGATTTTAAGCCCTCTGGTGTAACGGCTATAATGGGCGCAAATGGCTCAGGTAAAACCACTCTTCTTCAGGCGCTTGCTTGTGTGTATCAGCGTGATTCATCTATCGACATTGAGCATAAAACATATGCTTATAGTGACTTTTTTAAACCCTACGATGGAAATAATTGGCAGGAATCATCTTTTCAGGTCTCCTTTATTGATAAAAACAACAAAAATGATTCTGTTACCTATTCAAGAGATGATGATAGCTGGACACCAAGAACGCAAAACAAAAAAAATCGTTATGTAAAATATATTTCTATGCTTGATTGCATCCCTCATCAAGAAAAAGAGATAGAAGAAGTAATAACCTCCTTTGAGAAGAAAGATATAGGCTTGAAACAAGCTAAGAAAACCACATTTTTACAAAAAGTCAGTGGAGCACTGCATAAAGATTATGTGGATATTGGTAATTGTGAGAAGGCCGTTGGTTTAGGAAGTTTCTTTTATGCCAGAACTAGAAATCGTACTAATGAAGAGCTTGAATATCCCTCTCATTATATGGGGGCTGGCGAACAGAAAATTATTTTTATCATTAACGAAGTATTAAAAGCGCCTAAAGGTGCATTAATTCTTATTGAGGAACTGGATGTTTCTCTTCATGAATCAGCTATACGTTCTTTAATTAACGTTTTAGTTGAACAAGCACTAGACAACAAACGTCAACTTCAAATAGTTTTTACTACTCATTGGTTGGGTATTCAAGACTTTACCAAAAAAATAAATGTTGTTTCGTTACTCGAAGATACTGATAGCCAGAAGGTTGAGGTTCGCAATGGATTTGACCCACAATTTATTTACAAGTTAAATGGCGATTACCAAGCTTTACGTCAGATAAAAATTTGGGTTGAAGATGGATTAGCAGTAAAAATTGTAGAACAAGTCGCACTTGATCTAGGTTACAGAGAGTTTGTCGAAATAAAATCATTTGGCTCAGTTCAAAATGCTTATACACTTGCAGGAGCAGCAGCTGTTACTGCTGAAAAGCTAGATAGAACAATAATTGTAACAGATGGAGATTGCTACTTGTCTCAAGAGAAAAAGCAATCACAGATTCAAAATAAAATAGATGGCAATGGTGATATTGTTAAAGGCTGGCATCAGCAAAGTTTGGACTTAATTATTGACCTTAACGCACCAAATCAAAGTCAACCTGAAGAAGTATTGCTAGACTTATGTAGAAACTATGTAGATCAAGAAAGTGCCCCTCCATGGTTAAAAAGTGATTTAGTATGGATAGAACAACAAATTCCACTCGAAAATGGTAAGCAGGCCATATATAACCTTAGCACTCATAGAAACATGACTATTGATCGAGTTGAAGGCATGATTATTCAAGAGGCAAGTCGAACTAGCGGATGGAATAGCTATGTTGAACCATTGGTCACTAGGCTACATCAAGCTGCTGAAAATATTGGGTTACCTAGAAGAGATGAGGTTACTGCATAATGGCTAATATTCCATTTCCCCACCGTTTAGTTTTAAACCGATTTTTTCTAAAGCTATTGGGTTCCGATGTTTATGACCTAGATATTGACCCTTTCCGTGAAGCAACTAAGTCATTTATCGATGAATCATTGGAACTGCATGAAGATGATGGCACGTCATGTTATTACCATGAGCTCATTAGAATAGTCCCTAGTGAGAGTATTTTATCCCCTGAGCGATTAATGGAATATGATGAAAATATTCAGCGTCATACCCACGCCATTAACGAAAAACGCACACCAAATTTACGCTGGAAATATTTTCAATACTTATCACTTTTGTTTACTGAAGTTTATCTGGACCTGTATTTTAGCGATAGAGATAACTTATTGAACGAATTAAACCAGCATCTTGATGAATTCAATCAAAGCATGAGCGAATGGGGAGAAAAGAAAAAAGATTTATTCAAACCATTTGAGGCTAAAGATTTAAAAAAAATAGCATTTTGGAATGCAACAGGCAGTGGTAAAACATTGCTAATGCATATTAATATTAAGCAATATCTGCATTACCTTAAAAAACATCGTAAGGAGCACGAGTTAAATCGTATTGTCTTATTAACCCCTAATGAAGGTTTAACTCATCAACATATTGAGGAGTTCACGCAATCCAATATGACATCGGCTGAATTTTCTAAAGTGGTTAAACAAAGCTCAATGTACGGGGACAGTATCATTGATGTGATTGATATGAATAAACTCAAGGAAGAAGGTAAAAAGAAAACGGTATCTGTAGGTGATTTTGAGCAAAACAATCTGGTGTTAATTGATGAGGGGCATCGTGGTGCAAAAGGTGATGTCTGGTCAGATATGCGTTCACGGTTAGCTCTTGAAGGCTTTACTTTTGAATATTCGGCGACTTTAGGTCAGGCAGCCAGTAGTAAAGCTACTTTAGCCGATGAATACTCTAAAAGTATTTTATTTGATTATTCTTATCGCTACTTTCATGCAGATGGCTTTGGTAAAGACTATCAAATTCTTAATCTGGATGCTGACAATCAAGCTGAAGCAGAGAAAAAAAACAGACAACTTTATTTAACAGCCTGTCTACTGTCTTTTTATCAACAAAACCGTGTGTATCGTGAACGCAATGCTAAATATAAAGCATTTACAATTGATAAACCTTTATGGGTGTTTGTGGGAGCAAAAGTTATAAAAGGTCGTTCTACAACTAAAGATGAAAAAGCTGTTATCTCTGATGTAGTAGATATTCTTTTGTTTCTCGCTGAATTTGTAGCAGAAAAGCAGCTTAGTATAGCTAACCTAGACAAGCTAATCAGTGGCAATACTGGTTTATTAAGCTCAAAGAATAAAGATATTTTTTCCGAATCCTTTCCTTATTTAGTGGAAACAAAAGATAACGGTGAAGCTCTCTTTGCCGATATTTTAGCTAATCTATTTAATGCCCCTGCGGGTGGTTTGTTACATGTTGATTATTTAAAGGGAGACAGTGGTGAGCTTGCTTTACGCTTGGGTAGTAGTGATGATAATTTTGGTGTGGTTAATGTAGGCGATGCTAAAAAAGTGGCTGGTTTATGTGATGCACATACTGAACTGGTCGTCAGTGAAAAAGCCTTTAGTGCTTCACTGTTTAAATCAATTAATCAGAAAGATTCAGCGATTAACATTTTAATCGGTTCCAAACGATTTTCTGAAGGCTGGAATAGCTACCGCGTATCCACGTTGGGTTTAATGTATGTAGGTCGCAGTGAAGGTTCTGAAATTATTCAGTTGTTTGGACGTGGTGTACGTCTACGTGGCTATGAATTTTGCTTAAAACGCAGTAAAGCAATTCATTGGACAACAAAAGATAATGAACTGAAATGGGTAGCTAAAGATGAATATTTGCCTATCTTAGAAACACTGAATGTCTTTGGTGTAAAAGCAGATTACATGGCACAGTTCAATGCATTCCTAGAAGGAGAAGGTATTAAAAAACCTGATGATTTTGTTGAAGAACGATTACCTGTAAAAGTTAGCTTGCCTAGAACCCCATTAATTATGGTTAAGGTTCCTGATGATATTAACTTTAAAAAAGATAAAAAAACCAGTCTAATTTCACCAGTCAATTATAAAGGTAAAGCATATCACGTTACCTTGGACTGGTATCCTCGTGTAGCGACTAAAGTAAGTAAGGGTATTCAACAAACTCGACATAATACTGATTTGGATAAATGCTTCTTAACAGCTGATCACTTAGCTTTTATGGAATTCAATCAAATTTACACAGCTATACAGCAGTTAAAAGCAGAGAGAAATTGGTATAACTTGAATTTAAGTCGTGAATCAGTTAAAGCAACGCTTCAAGATAACTCATGGTATACACTCTATATCCCCAAAGAGAGAATGCAGTTTGATAGTTTTTCTCGTGTTTTTGAGTGGCAAGAAATTGCTGTTGCCTTACTGAAAAAATATTGTGATCGTTTTTATAAGCATGAACAAGATGCCTATGAAGCCCCTTTCCGAAAATATGAAGAGCTTGCCCCCTCAGATCCTAATTTTTTTGAAGAATACAAATTAAGGATAGATCAATCAGAAAAGTTGATTTTGCAACGTATTGCTGAATTACAAGAGCATATTAAGAATGGTACTTTATCTGATTTCAATATTGGAGGTAAGGGAGACGCTATTGTATTTGCCAACCATCTTTATTCCCCTTTGTTACACCTAAAAGATGGTGTTGATAATGATCTATTTAAAATAACTCCTACCCATTTAAATAAAGGTGAACATGATTTTGTATTAGACTTACGTACTTTTTATCAAAGTAAACCCGCTTTATTAGAAGGTAAAGAAGTCTATTTATTAAGAAACCAATCCAGAGGCCGAGGTGTTGGTTTTTTTGAAGCGGGTAATTTTTACCCTGATTTTATTCTTTGGGTTCTTGATGGTAAAAAGCAACACGTTGTCTTTGTTGACCCTAAAGGTATATTACGTTGTGAGGGAATTGATGACCCCAAATTAAAGTTCTTTGAGACAGTTAAAGAGCTTGAAGAAAAAATGCGTGATGATGGAATTCAATATTCAGAAAAGGTAGAAATGCATTCTTTTATTGTCTCAAATACACCGCTCAGTAAAGTTCGCTGGTGGACAGAAGATTTAAATGATATTAATGATTTTGCCCAAAGGAATGTCTTGTTCCAGTATGAAGATCAATCTGGGTATATTGAAAAGATATTTAAAGGGATTAGTGCTTAATGATTGAGGTGATAAAACTATCGATGTAGATTACGTTAATTGTTTTTAGCATCGGTAATTTTCTTGGGGCTTTGTGAAAAACAAGTATTAGTTTAAAAAATCATTAAAATTCAATTGAGTGCATTAAAAGCTTTTTCTTGATGATGAACCCTTTGTTTATGAATATGGTAGAAAAATAACTGTCTTAAATTAACGGCTAAATTTTTAGTCAGCTCCGATGATTTGTAAAAAAGGTATTAACTTACTAACTGATGTTAAGCACGCCTCAGATAGAATGCGAACTGTAGCGGCTCGAAAAAATTGTAAGTTGTTGATTCATAATAATCGGTGCGTAACATCAGTTATCTAAAGCTCTTTACCTGCTTTTATTCAAGTAACTTTCCTAAATAAATATAGAGGAAATTTATTTAGGAAAGGTGTCTATTATAAAGAATAAAGCTCCAGCTTCAGCTCTCTCTTAACCTCTCAGGTTTAAAACAAGAAGAACTCTTATGACCAAAATTGATTACCTAGATAAGCACTACCACCAGTTTATAAAAGATATTGCCAAAACAAGTATTGATAAATCAGTCACTGTGGTTGTATTAAATGGTGCAAAAGGCTCTAATTTTAATTCTGTTTTAAATGATATTTCTAAAATTGGAAAAATACAGCGAGTGGTAGAAAGTACCTTTATTACAAAATTAAATTTAACAAAAATATTTTCAAGCGTTCATAGAAATCAACAATCCATATTGTTTTTTGATGAGGCTGATGCATTATTTGGTAAACGTAGCAAAGTTAAAGATTCACACGATAGATATGCAAATATAGAAACCTCTTATTTGCTAGGTAAAATCAAAAAACATCATGGATTAATTATTCTTGCAACTAATAATCGTCAGTCACTAAGCGTACCTTTAGCATCAGAAATTACAATTTTAATCGAGTTTCCAGCGGTTTTGACCTTTGTTAGAAAATATTATTGGCGCATACGAAAATCAGCTTAAAAGAGGAGGCCTTAACCATGGCTTTAAAAGTAAAGCCTTATAAAACAAAGTTCGATTCTGGTAATGCTTACTGGATGGCTAGACTATTAAAAGAAGTGGGGTGAGTACTTAGCTCCTGTACCTACCATATCTTGTGTTTTTACCACTTGTATCCATTGGTGGTTTTTGCTCTGATCACTGGCTCTGCTATGGAGCCTTTTCAATTGAACATCATTTTGTTGTATATAGGCTGAAAGAAAACATTATTACTATAATCGGAATTTAGTAGCGAACCAAAGTTGCATAAGGATATGTTTTATGCACTTTAATTAAGTGAATCACAAGCTGGAGTTCTACCTTCAATCTTCCTACTAGACCATGCGACAAGAACGTGGCATGAAGCGCCTGAGACAATGAACATACGGTTTGTCAGTGAAAAGGGTGAGAAACTTTTATTCTCAGTATAATCTTCTGGAATCAAAACAGTATGTTAGTCTTTTAGGGAGGAAGTCGGTATATATATCTATAAAACAGGCAGGCAAAGTACCTTCATAGAAAACAGGTGGTTATGCGTTGAAGGACTATTAAGAGAGAACAACGGTTATGGGATTATTATTCGGAAAGCTTATTAGAGTATTCGGTATGACCGTGACATTGCTATGTCTTGTGTTGTCAGAAATCTGTGTGGCGAGTACGGGTACTCCAGTTCGTTCAGTCATTGCTGAATGTGAGGCGGAAAATGACGGATATCCCTCGTTAATTCATAATTTCCTCTCCTCGTTATCAAATAACACTGATTTTCGTTTTTTAGCCGGGTCAATCGTGATTTTCGAAGCAGACGAGTCTGTCAACCGACCCCCGGTATTGGACATCCAAATCGCTGATTTATCAGCAGAAAAATTGCTCTTGCACTTTTCGAAGCTGATCGCTGATATTATTAAAGAAGATCATCTTATAGTTCAAAAAAATTCTGAGCTCAGAATAGTATTTCGTAATATATCCTTCTCTAGTACGGATGACCGATACGCTTCTGAAAAATTGGGTGGAGAGCTTGCCATCCGTTTGAACTACAATAGCGGCGTCTGGTTTTTTGAATTTGAGCTCGAACTGCATACTGGGGAGGTCTATTTAGAGCCGATATATCTGGATTTCAAAAAACTCCCAGTCCGCTTGATGGTCACAGGCCTTTGGAATGAAAACGAGCGGCGTATTACGATGAAAAAGTTTGAATACATTCACCAGGATGTTTTGAGGTTTGTGGGAGATGGAAGTGCGATACTAGGGAGTTGTATCTATATTGAAGATTTCAAAATTGAAGCCCCTCGCTTTTCGATATTAAAAAGTTATGATGTTTATATATTGCCTTTCCTGCAAATTACTGAATTGGAAAAGTCCAGTGTTGCAGGAAGCTTGTTCATTGCAGTGGGTTGGAACCGGGTAAAAGGGTGGTCTGACATTCGATTTGAGCTTGATGACATTAGTTTTTTGGACGGTCGTGGATATTTTGAATTTACAGGTGGCTCCGGCACGATCGATTGGCATGAAGCTGCCGATGGTAACCTCTCGAATATTAAATGGAAGCAACTAGTACTGGGAGGCATAGTGCTTGGCGGAGGCAGCTTCGAAGGTGATATTCATGCTGACCGTATTGGGGTTAAAGGAGATGTGCATATTGCAGTCCCCAGCGGCGAGATTCTTATCCGTAATTTCAATATGACAGGACTGGGTTCAACAAAGTTTAGCTTGTCATTAAATATGGTGTTGAAATCAGTGGGTATGGGGTACGTTTTTCGTGATTTTCTGTGGTTGCCCTCGACTGGAACGCTGTCGGCGGATTCTCTGGATGTAACCTATGGTGACGGGCGTCTGGTCATTAATGGTAACATAACAGCTTCGTTGTATGACGGGCACATCAAGGCCAGTTCATTGTCTTTTACCTACCCCTTCAGGAACTTTTCAATTGTTAATGTTGATCTTGATGGTAACCTCTCGTTACGTGCTCTTACATCAGAGCTCCCCCAATTCGGCACAATGGAAGGGCGAACTTATATCCATGCTCATAACCTGGTATTTGAAAATATGGAGCTTGTTTCAGGCGAGTTTGGTTTCAGATCGTTGGAACCGGATACTGAGCCGCATTGGATTTCGACTCGTGCACTGGAAAATCTGACGTTCTTGTTTGGTGGAGGTAATGAATTAGATCATTGGATGTTCAGTTTTTTTCCTATGTGGCGCTACGATCTTTTTGGTATGAGTTTTAATTTAAACAAAGGCCTGCTGGAGCAACAAGGAATTGAAATACTGGGTGAAAATTTCTTGTTAACTGATTCATCACTACCACCAACAATCAGTTTGGCTTTCCAAAACACAATAGTGGAGAGTAGAGTACTGACCAGCCGCATCGCGCTCAAAATGACTTCCTGGTTAACTGGCATGAAAGTTGATACACCTGAAATCTCGAAATTAACCACACAAATAAGAAGTCACTTCGATTCACATCTTAGAAAAGGGTTTTGCAACGGTATGTTGGGGTTCACTCTTGATGGTGATATTGCGTTAATGGATAAGGAAAGGGACTTGTCAATTGTAGGTACAGAACAGTTGGAATATATTGAACAGCATAACAAGGAAATAAAAAAACTCTATAGTGCCATTGCCACTGCTCAAAATCAACCGAACTGGGAAATGGGAATTCGTATGGTTTTTACAAAAGTATGGAAGGAGCTTGCGGGAATAAGCTGGTGGATCGAGACAGAGCAAGGGTGGCAGAGAAATAAAGCGAACACAGCCATTGAGCGATGTTTTCTTGAAACAAGCCAGAAGCGTCAACCTGTCGTATATGGAAAGGAAGTCTTGCATGGATAATGCTTTGATGTACGATTGTTTTATCAGTTATCACAGGTCTGATGTTGATGCGATGGCCGAGGTAAGACAGAAATTATCAGTCCATGGCATCGGTTCATTCCTGGATCGCGAACACCTTGTGGCTGGAGTGCCATGGCCTGATGCATTGGAACTTGCTCTGCAATCAGTCTCTGCAGTGGTCGTATTTCTTGGCCCAAGTGGTATTGGGACATGGCAGAAACGGGAAATAGGTTTCGCTCTGGATCATCAGGTGCAGGAAGAGAAGGCCGGCCGGATCTTCCCGGTAATCCCCGTGATATTGTCAGGTGCCGACCCGAAGCCCGGGTTCCTGTTCATGAATACCTGGGTGGATTTCCGTTCTGGGGAGGTTGATGCCGACGGAGTTCGAGCCCTGATCCGTTCAATTCGGATTGAAGAAACGGATCAGGTAGAAGATGATTTGCTTGAAATAGCTCCGTACAGAGGATTAGAAGTATTTCGCGAAGAACATGCAGCGTTCTTTTGCGGTCGTGAGATTTTCGCAGAACGTCTATTTGAAGCGGTTCTGAATCGTAGCTTCGTTGCTATTGTTGGGCCTTCTGGTAGTGGTAAGTCGTCCGTTTGCCAAGCTGGTTTGTTTCCTGTACTACGTCGTCAACGTCCTCCGATGCAGACATGGGATATCGTTGTTTTTTCGCCTGGTGAAAGGCCGTTTCAACGTTTGGCTGAGTCGCTGATTTCCCTTTTCGAACCGACATTGACTGAGACAGATCGCTTAGCCGAGGCTAAGAAGTTGGGCGAACATCTTGAGGCATGTGATGTTGCCCTGGATTCGGTGATCGGACGAATTCTTGATAAGTCGGACGGAACCAATCGCTTACTTATACTGGTTGATCAATTTGAGGAAATGTTCACCACCGTTCCGAGTGCGGACAGGGTGCCTTTCATCGAACTGCTCCTTGGGGCTTGTGAACGTGCGTCGATGACTCTGGTGGTAACCCTGCGCGCGGATTTCTTCGGGAATGCCTTAAGCCTGAGCCGGGAGCTCAGTGACAGAATTGAGAGCAGTCTTATTACTCTGGGAGCAATGCGGAGGACCGAATTGGAACAAGCGATCGTCATCCCTGCTCAAAGGGTTGGCCTGAGTTTTGAGTCAGGGCTGGTACAACGCATCCTCGACGATATCTGTGATGAGCCAGGCCACCTGCCTCTGTTAGAATTTGCATTGACAGAGATGTGGGACCGAAGACAGGGACGCATGCTTACGCACGGAATTTATGACGATATCGGTGGTGTAAGCGGAGCCATGGCTCAAAGGGCAGAGGCGATATTTAATGGGCTTCTGCCACAATGGCAAAAAATGGCACGCCAAGTGTTCACTCGGCTAACGCGGATTGCCCAGCCAGAGGAAGGGAGTGAAGATACGCGTCGACGAATACCGCTTAATGAATTCTCACCCGAAGCCAGAGTAATCGTGAAACAACTTTCGGATGCGCGTCTGTTGGTAGCCGGCAGCAATTTCCAGAATGGGGAGGTTGCGCCAGAACATCTGGGGGAGAGTGGTCTGTTTTTATCTGAATTCCAAGAAACCGTAGAGGTTGCACATGAGGCACTAATCAGCGGTTGGTCACGACTCAAGGGGTGGTTGTACCAGGATAGAGAGTTTTTATTGTGGCAGCAGCGGTTACGCATTCACATAGCGGAATGGGAGCGTATTGGTAGAGATAAGGGCACAATGTTACGCGGTGAATCCCTGATAGAGGCCGAGCGATGGTGTAAGCAACGACCAGGAGATCTCTCTAGACAAGAAACCGAGTTTGTCGAGGCTAGTGTGAATGAACGTGAACAAGAAGCTAATCGGTTGAAAAAAGAGTTGAGGTCAAGGAGGTTGCGTGGTAGCGCCATTGTTCTAACCATTTCGTTAGCGGTGATTATGACGATCTTCATATTGAGTGCTAGAATGCGTGTTGACCTCTACCTCCCCATGGCGTCGGCAGAGAAGGTGGCAGATGAAATTCTCGCAGATATTATGCAGCCGCGATCCGAGTCCATTAACGGTGACGGCATCGGCAGTACAAAGTGATTTTTCAGGTCTTCCAGGATAATACGAGTTATCTCTTACGCCGAAAGCTGCTGTGAGTCGATGGCTGTCTCTAAATGTAAGGTTTTATTGCGACTAATTTATGAGGATTTAAGATACCTTAAATTATGTGTTCGGTTTAGTGTAGCCATTTTAAACAATAGCTAGGTCCTTTAGCTGTACAGTGAAAAAAGCAACTCGACGGGCTGAGGGTCTGATATTGTCTATCGTGCAAGAAAGGCGCATAATAAATCCTATTCGATGCATAGAGGCATTGGATAGACAGGT
>ENA-ORXI01001217-ORXI01001217.1-sediment-metagenome-genome-assembly--contig:-NODE-1217-length-20366-cov-10.738972_pt1 | contig 20366 bp, 16 predicted proteins | sample MGYA00237861_ERZ511468 | MGnify/ENA primary metagenome ERZ511468 (study PRJEB26299, sample SAMN06266213) | sediment metagenome | isolation source: Hudson Canyon methane seep mesocosm | place...
TATTCCTTCAAATATTATTAGTTATAACCCCAGTGTTTTCTCTGACTGTAGGTATGAGTAGCTTATCTTGCTGAGCTCTTATTGGTCATTAGGACAAGTTCATCGCAATTGCAGGACTTTTTCCCGTTTCACAAATGAGTGAACTGTAGAGTGTATTTAGCCAGCCTTAATTTTAATGCTCAATGACACCATGTTTCATGGCCAAACGAACCAATTCTACGGGCTGACTTACACCCAATTTATGCTTTAGCATTGTTTGATAATTAGCCACTGTTTTTCGGCTAATACTGAGCCGCTTGGCGATGCCTTCAACAGCTTTACCTTCAACAATTAATCTAAATATTTCAAACTCTCGAGATGTTAATCTTTGGACAATATTTTCATTGCCGGATGTACTTTCAATAGCAATTCTCTGTGCCATGACTGTGCTTAAAAAGTTTTCCCCCTTAGCAACAGTAGTAACAGCATTAACTAAGCTATCATGCTCTTCAGACATTGCTATATATCCCATAGCCCCAAGAGTGAGAGCTTGAGTTGCGAAGGTTATATTTTCATCCATTGAGAACATCAATACTTTTGCCTCAGGATCTCTAGCTAAAATACGCCGAAGTGCTTCAAGGCCTCCTATACTAGAAATAGTAATATTCATCACCAGCACATCAAATTTTAAACTAGAGGATGTCTGATATGCGTGCTCACCACTGTTGGCCTCACCTACAATAATAATATTATCTTGATCGGCAAGTACTCTAAAGAGTCCCGCTCTTACTACAGGGTGATCATCTGCTAATACAATACGAGTTTTTTTCAAAATACCCCTCCCCAAGTAAATAACTTAGTTAGTCAGAGTTTTACGTCTGTACCACTATAGAACGGACCTCGTAATAATGATTGTGAATTGAATTAATTCGAGATCAGAGTCAATCAAGGCCATACTCATAGTGAGTCATATTAAGTCAATCAAATAGTTAGTAAAAGTCGAATATTACTGCTAAACTCTTCGTTAAATACGAATAAAGGTGACTTATGGTTAACTATAAACATTTACACTATTTCTGGGTGGTGGCTAAAGAAGGAGGCATTGCCAGGGCCAGTGAGAGATTACATATCACTCCGCAAACAATCAGTGGACAAATAAGCCTGCTAGAAACTCATTTTGGTGCAGACCTGTTCACTAAGGTTGGTCGAAATATTGAACTTACTGAGACAGGCCGCTTAGTCCTAAATTTTGCTAATGAGATTTTCTCATTAGGTAGTGAGCTTGAACAAATGATGCATCACTTGCCAGAAGATAGGCCTCAGCAATTTAGAGTGGGTGTTGTTGATGTTGTGCCCAAATCTATAACCCACCGAATTTTATTACCCGCATTACAAATGTCTGGTTCAATCCGAATGGTTTGTCGTGAAGCTGATCTTGATACATTGTTAGCCGAGTTATCTGTTCATCGTTTAGACTTGGTCTTAGCCGACCGCCCTATTCCTCCAACAGTGAGTACTCGAGGGTTCAGCCACAAACTAGGCGAATGTTCGGTCAGTTTCTTTGCCACCGAACAGTTGCAAAAGCAATTAACAGGCGAGTTTCCTCAGTGTCTAAATGGTGCACCAATACTTTTACCAAGTCGCGGAAACCAACTTAGAACTGATATAGATCAGTGGTTAGATAATAATAGGATCCATCCTCGTATTGTCGGAGAATTTGATGACAGTGCATTAATGAAAGCTTTTGGCCAAGAAGGCGCCGGAATATTTCTAGCACCAAGTGCTATTGAAGATGAAGTAATGCATCAATATAATGTCAAATCAATCGGTCAAAGTCATGAAGTCAAAGAATCTTTTTATGCTATATCCGTTGAGCGAAAAATCATAAACCCTGTCGTATCAGCCGTGATGGAATCAGCTAATAACTCTCTATTTGCCAAGGAACAATAAAGATATGGAAAGTACACAAACTAAAGCCGAAATAAAAAAAGGAATTTACCTAGCCCCTTGGGAAAAAAGTTTCGACAAAATCCTTAACCCTTTCGAAGAATTTATCCATCGTCAAACTACCAGTGGTTTGTTGTTAATGGGAATGGCAATGCTTGCCTTGTTTCTGGCTAACGGCCCATTTTCAGAATCATACTTACACATTCTTCATACTCCAATTAGCCTTGGTGTTGGCAGCTGGCAAGTAGAAATGACTTTACACCATTGGATTAACGATGGTCTCATGGCCTTGTTTTTCTTCGTTGTAGGTCTAGAACTTAAACGTGAAATATTAGTAGGCGAATTAGCCTCAGTACGTAATGCTATGCTACCAATTGCTGCCGCCATTGGTGGTATGGTTGTTCCAGCCTTAATCTATTATATGGTTAATCCAAGTGGTGAAGCAGCGAATGGTTGGGGGATCCCAATGGCTACCGATATTGCCTTTGCCATCGGAGCCTTAGCGCTACTAGCAAGTCGTGTCCCTAAGGCTTTAATCACTTTTCTTGTTGCCCTAGCTATTGTTGATGATCTTGGGGCCGTAATGGTTATTGCCTTGTTCTACACCGAAACTATTATGGTGACCCCGCTATTTATTGCTGGCGGTTTATTTATGCTGCTGCTTGCATTGAATATGTTTGGTATTCGTAAAACATTACCTTACTTTGTTATTGCAGTCGCACTTTGGTATGCATTATTGCTATCAGGAATTCACCCTACACTAGCAGGTATTTTAGGTGCAATGTCAGTTCCAGCAAGGCCAAAATATGATCCTGAACGGTTCAGTACTCATGTAAATAGATTGATGAAACGTTTTGATTCTAACCATCAACCAGGCCAAAGCATTATGACCAATGATGCACTTGCTAATGTTGTGCATAAACTAGAGTACAGTGTAGATAGTGTTGGTGTGCCATTGCAACGTTTAGAACATGCTTGGCATATGCCTGTCGCTTATTTAATTATTCCCATATTTGCTTTAGCCAACGCAGGCATTCCAATGTCATTTGGTTCTTTAGCTGAAACAATATCACACCCTGTAATGGTGGGTGTTTCCCTAGGTTTGATTTTAGGTAAATTCATCGGCATAACAGGCGCAAGCTGGTTAGTACTTAAATTAGGTATTGCAGAACTACCTAAAGATACACGTTTTACACAAATTGCTGGGGTGTCGCTGTTAGCAGGTATCGGCTTTACCATGTCTATTTTTGTTGCCCAATTAGGGTTTAGTCACAGTGAAGAGCTACTATTGATGGCTAAAACAGGTATTCTTGCATCCTCATTAATAGCAGGTATTGCAGGTTATATTTGGCTTTATGTCGTTAGTGAGCCGGTAAAATCGAACAGTTAATGAATTCCCTGACTATCCAAGATGATAACGGTATATACCCAAGTTAAATCAATTTGCAGATATTTTAAAAAATCCCGTCATTCCCGCGAAAGCGGGGATCCAACGATAGTGGTTAGTTCCACTGCCCATAGATCCCCGCATTCGCGAGGATGACGAAAAATGAATCGCTGCATATTAGATGGTCACTGGGTTATTAAGCTAGTTGTGATTTTACCTGTGTTTCATCTTCATCATCTGATGTCAGTGAAACAAAGCCAATGTCTTCCATAATGGCATATACCGACGGTAAGACCAGCATGATTAACAATGTTGACGTTAGCATGCCGAACACAATACTCGTCACTAGTGGCACTAAAATTAGAGCCTGAGTACTTGTCTCAAACAATAATGGTGTCATACCAGCAACCGTAGTGGCTGAAGTTAAGAAGATAGCTCTAAATCGATCACGTACAGCTAAACTTGCTGCATTATGAAGCGAAGCCCCCTCCTCAATATGATGTTTTACAAATACAACTAATAAGATCGAATCATTCACCACGATACCTGCTAAGGATACAAAACCGATCATACTCGGCAGAGTGAAATCTAAGCCCATCAGTAAATGTCCCCAAATTGCACCAATTAAAGCAAGTGGGATGTTTAACATGACAATGGCAGGTTCTCGATAATTTTTGAATATTAAACTTAATAATAAAAATACACCTAAAGCACCCAAGCCAAAGCCAGATAAAATCGACATTCTGGTTTCAGACCCATTTTTGACCTCACCTTCAAGGTTAATTTGAATCTCTGGGTAACGCTCTTGTAAGCCTTTTAAGAAGTGCTTTTCAGTACCAGAAATAATTTCCGATGTATTGGCAACTGCTGCATCAACCTCACCAAAAATAGTGACTGTACGTTGATGATTAATTCGGCCAATACGAGCAAAGCCACGCTTTTCTGTTACCGTCGCCACACTACTTAATGGAATGGCGATGCCTTTATTAGAAAACAGGGTCAGATTATCAAAATCATATAATTCTTCTGCTGTTTTACTATCCAATTTAGCAACAATTTCATAGGCTTCTCGGCCCTGATAAATCTCACTAATTTTTGCACCTTGATATGCTGATCGGAGTTGTGATGCAATGCTTCGAGCATCAACACCTGCAGCTAAAGCCCCCGGCTTTAATTTGATAGTGTATTCAGGTTTTCCAGGACGTAAGTCATCTAATAAATTAGATACACCGGCATAGCCTCGTAACCAGTTTTGTAGTTCCCATGATGCTGTAGATAATCTGTCTAAATCATTACCACTCAAGCGAATTTCAATAGCTCGACCAGCGGGACCTACTTTAGGTTCTCTGAACTGAACATCAATAACACTTGGCAAGTCACCACTATTTTTTCGCCATAAACTAGTCAATTCAACCATATGGGTATTACGGTCTTCTGTACTTAATAAATCAAGGCTAATCGTCGCGAGATGTGTTCCATTTTCAGGGACATCACCATGTGCACCATAAGTTAGCTGTACATTTTTAACCAAAGGTTCAGATTCATTTTTATCAAGTTCAGCGGTTGTTTTTCCCAATGCTGCTAACAAGGTATCCATCACTCGTTCAGTTTCAGACAGCGGCGTTCCTTGTGCTAGCAATATTCGTGCATCAACAGCATTGCCTTCAAGATCAGGAAAGGCCTTAAATTTAACTGTGCCCGTTGCAATTAAGCCGATAGAAAAGACTAACATTGCTAATGCCGTTCCAACCGTGACATAGCGAAATTGAATGGCTACATCAGCAGCTCGACCTACACCTTCACGCATTCGATCAAAAGCTGCTTCAAATTTTTGGCGGAATTTTGGTGGTTTTTTATGATGGACATGCTGCAAAGAATGCATAAGATGATGCGGCAGGACTAAGAACGCTTCAATTAAACTAATCGTCAAAACAGATAGTAAAACAACCGGTAAAACACCTAAAACTTGTCCCATATCCCCTTTCATCATCAATAAACTACCGAATAAGAAAGCAGAGGTTAAAAATGAAGCCAAGACACCGGCAATAACACGATGTGTACCATCAATGGCTGCATCGATTGGTGATTTACCTTTATTGTATTCATGGGCGATACTTTCGGAAAGTACGATGGCATCATCCATTAAAATACCAATGGCCATCAGTAAAGCCACCATTGAGATCATATTGATCGTGACACCAAACATCACCATCATGGCTAGTCCACCTAGAAATGAAATAGGTAAACCTAGTGCAACCCAAAAAGTATAACGCCAGTTAAAAAATAGTAATAGAGCAAGCGTAGCGAGTATTAAACCTTGCCAACCATTTTTTAATAATAGTTTAAGGCGATCACTCACTAATGCAGTGCCATTTTGAGTAATAGTTAGTTCAGTGCCTTCAGGTAAAATCTGGTTTTCATCATCAACAAAAGTCTGAATTGCAGCAAAGACTTTCAACATATCATCACTGGTATTTTTACTGATTTGTAATAAGCCTGCTTGGTGACCATTAACTTCAACGCGGTCTTCATGTAGCTCAAATGTATCTACAACTCGGGCAATATCACCCAATTTTATTTCAGCACCATCTACCGAGTTTAGCAGTACTAAATTTGCCAATTCTTCAGCTGTCTTTTTAACATTATCAAAACGAATTTGATATGACGTTTCACTTCCTTCTAAAGTGCCTGCAGGTAAATCTAATGCCTGCGTGGTAATTAAATTAGCAATATCTTGCACGCTAAGTTGGTATTTCAACAAAGTATCAGGGTGAATAAGAACTTGTAGTTGATGGGTTGAAAAGCCATCAACAGTCACAATAGGAACTGCAGGATTCGATAATAATTGATTACGGTAATGTTCTGTTAGTGCTTTTAATTCTGCACGCGTTAAATTATCTGAAGTGATAGCAACATTAGCGACCATACTGATTCGACCCAGCTCTTTAATAACAGGATCTTCAGTCTCAGCAGGAAAGTCAGCAACACCATCTACAGCGGCTTTGATATCATCATAAAAAGTATCAATATCCCCCTCTTCAACCATTTCCAGTGTAAAGATCGCCATATTGTCACGAGCATCACAGGTTTGTTCTTTCAAATAACTAATTCCATCTGTTGCATCTTCTAGACGGTTACAAATAGCATCTTCTACATCAGCAGGATTGGCCCCTGGATAAAGCATAGAAAGCTGAACTTTACTGGGTTTTATGAGTGGGAATGACTCTTTATTCAGACTAGCTAAAGACACCAAGCCGATGGCAATAATAGCCATCATTAGAATATTCCCAGCTGTGGGATGGTTTATAAAATAACGAATCATTAATATGTACTCATTAATGATGGCGCTAGTGCATCGTGTTCTAATTGTTGCTGATAGTCACTGGCAATAATAGGTTTTAGTGGCATACCTTCCATAACAGGGATAACATCACTAATAATAAGCTGCTCGCCTTCTTTAATTCCTCTGCTTCCATTTTTCTCAGCAATGACAAGTAATTCTCCTTGGCTGAAAAGAACATCAATTGGGCGAATAATTAAGGTATTGTCTGCTGTTGCAATATACACTCGTCCTTGATGAACTGCTTTTCTAGGAATTACTAAAGTTGGTTTGGCTGGAGCAAAAAGTTCGACCGAGGTATACATGCCTTTTAATAAAGGTGGTCGCACACCTGGAATAATACCTTCATAAGGATTTTCTACAGCAATAACCAAACCTAAGGTGTCACGTGTAGGATCAACTGATTCACTTAGGCGAATTAACTTACCATTCCATACGGTTGAATTATCTAGATCTCCAACTAATCGTACCTGTGTTTCTAGCTGCATATTAGCCAAAGCTACTTGCAGATTTTCAGGGTTTTGTAAGCTAATAGTCTGTTTATCATTACTTGCAGCCAATCCTGCTGATACTAAAGGTCGAAATTGTTGCACAGGAAGTTGTGCATTAATTTCAACGGCATCAACACCTAGAGCTTCAAATAAGAGACTTCCAGCAGGTGTAAACTCATCTTTTTCAACTGATACAGCCCCGACTCTTGCATCAAATGGCATGATAACTTCTGTTCTACCGATGGTATCTTGACTTTGATCTACCTGACTTTCAGATTGTTTTATTTGAGCTTTAATCGCTGCTCTTCGACTATCAAAGCTCGCTAACTTCCCTTCAATATCTTGCAGCGATTGCTGCAAAGATAAAACATTTTTCTGCTCTGCATCTAATGTAGATCGTGCAATGAGCCTTTTATCCCAAAGTGCCTGAAGTCTAGCTAACTCATCCAATTCAACCGCTAGCTTTTCATTTGCAATCGCATAGGCTTGTTTGGTACTAATTTGTTCTGCATCTAATTGTGCTAAAGATGATTGACTACCAGCCAGACCAGCTTTGCTTTGGTTTAATGAGATTTCAAAGGTAGTGGGTTCAATACGAAGTACCACAGTTCCTTTTGCGATACTTGAGCCTTGTTTTAAATCTGGATGAATATAGCTTATTTTGCCACTTACCTCAGACTTAGCATTGATAATAACTGAAGGTTCAACATGACCAAAAGCAGTAGCCCTCACCCGAAAAGGGATTTTTTTAACATTGATTACTTCTACAGCTTTGACTGGATATGTTGCCTGTTCATGTTCTATAGGTGCTTTAGTTTTAACTAAAACAACAACGATTACGATTGCTGATATAAAAATGAGGGGTAAGGTAAAAAAATGCTGGAGAAACTTTTTCATTTAAATACTCATGTATTAGTGAATGTTAATATTGAATTAGTATAACAGTCTACTTGCTGTACACCTCAAATTTCATTTGGTTTTGCAAAACTATTTTGGGTGAACTTTTCAGCAATACTTTCATGAACTGACAATAAAGCAGGAATCACCAGTAAGACCAGCACGGTTGCAAACATCAAACCGAAGGAAATAGACACAGCCATTGGTATTAAGAACTGAGCCTGCATCGATGTTTCAAATAATAAAGGTGTTAAACCGGCTATGGTAGTCAGTGATGTAAGCAATACCGCACGAAGTCTTTGCGTTGCTGCATTAACAATAGCCTGCGTGGTTTCGACGCCTGCTTCACGTTGATGCTTGAAAAAAGTAACTAGAATGATTGAATCATTGACCACAATTCCAGATAAACCAAAAATACCGAATAAGGACAGAATAGTGAGATCTATACCCATCACCCAATGACCAAATAAGGCACCGATCAAGCCAAATGGAATAGCTGTCATGACGACTAAAGGCCAACCATAAGACGAAAACACCCAAGCTAAGATCAGATAAATTAACGTAAACGCTAAGATAAGCCCTTGTTTCATATCTCCCATCGTTTCAGCTTGCTCTTCTGCTCGACCTTCAAAGCCAAAGTTAACACCATATCGTGATGTGATATCAGGTAAAACACCTTGCTGTAATGTTGCCAATATTTCATTACTATTATTGAGTGATGAATCAACTCTTGCAGTCACATGTATCGCAAGCTGACTATCGGTATGGCGTAATACATCAAAGCCACGTCTGGCTTCAAACTCGACCACACTTGATAAAGGTGCACTCCCCCCTTGTGGTAGCCGAACCATAAAGTTTTCTAATGTTGCCATCGTATTACGTTCCGCATCCGGCAACATCACACGAACTTCGACCTCATCATCGCCATCTTGGAATATTTGTACTAGCTGGCCATCAAACGCTGCACGCAATTGGCGACCAACATTATTAACAGTTAAACCTAATACTTCACCTTGGCCTTTAATACTATAAATCAACTGTTCTTGACCATAAGGCATATCATCCTCAATCGCACTCACACCTGTAAATTGTATTAATGCCTCGGCAAGTTCTTGACCAGCTTGTTTTAACGTTTCGGCAGATGCACCACTTAAACGAATATCGATGTCACTACCGGGAGGGCCTGTTCTCCTTTCCGACAAGGTAAAGGTTTCTATTCCTGCGGGCAAAGTGATATGTTTTCGCCACTCTCTAATAAAGTCTTTATTTCTCACTGTGCGATGATCAGGGGATATCAACTCAAGTTGAATTGAACCAAATCGTTCTCCAGTCTGGGCTGAAGATCGCCCAGCTGTACTTGCACTACCTAATCTAGTGACAGAGATCTCAAGTAATTCGGGTCCCAACACTTCTGTCGTTTTGTTCAAAGCATCATCTAAATGATTCAAAAATGCAGCTACTTTATGTGGTGGCGTACCTGCTGTAAAGCGAGCATTTGCAGTAATACTGGTACCTTCTGGAGATGGGAAGAAAGTGAAGTGAAGACGTCCACCGGCAAGCAAACCAATACAAATAATCAATAAACCCACTGTGGCACTTATTGTTACCCAACGGTGTTGCACAACGGCAATAACGATCGGTTTAAAGATATCATCACGCAAATAATTAAACTTTGAATCTAGCCATTGACGAACAGGAGGTGGCTTAGCATGATGAATTTTCTGGAAAGCATGACGTAAATGCCCCGGTAAAATCAAGAAGCTTTCAAACAGTGATGCCATAATGACGCAAATAACAACAAAAGGTATATCAAACAATATATTACCCATAACCCCACCAATCATCATTAGGGGTAAGAAAGATGAAATAGTGGTTAATGATGATGATATTACGGGCGCTAACATGCGTCGAGCCCCACCTTCAGCAGCGGTTAGCGAAGGTTCACCACTCTGATAATGCGCCAAAGCATCTTCACCGACCACAATGGCATCATCAACAATAATCCCCAACGCCATAATTAGACCAAACATACTAATCATATTAATGCTGCCACCGAACAGATACATGATCATTAAAGTGGCCATAAATGACACAGGAATACCAACGGCAACCCAGATAGCGACACGTCCTTGCAGAAACAAAAACAAGATTAAAATAACCAGCACTAAACCGCCAAGACCATTTTTAACTAATAGGTCCATACGCTGTTTAATTAACTCCCAACTGGCATCATAGACCTTAACGCTGACACCTTTAGGTAAGGTCGACACATTATCATCCAACCATTGATCCAAAATTTTTGCTGCTTCTAGTGAGTCTGCATTCTCAGTTCGTTGTAATGAAATTTCGACAGCTGGTTTACCCTGATAAAACACACTAACTTGTTTAGGCATGGGTCTTCGTTCAATATCTGCCACATCATCTAGTAATAATAAGCGTCCGCTAGTGTCTGTTTTAATAGCAAGCTCAGAAAAAGAGTGTGCATCACGACGTTGTTCTAAGCTACGTAACTGTTTAGCTGTTTCATCATTGCCTATTTCACCAGCCGGTAAATCCTGACTAAGTTCACTAATGCGTTGGCTGACATTATCTAAACTAAGGCCTACCGCCTCTAACTGTTTACTACTTAGTTGAATAGCAATCTCTTCTTCTGGTAAACCTGAAATAGTGATCCTAGATATTCCTCGATCAAGTAAGTCATGTTCAATCTGGTGAACCAAATAGCGTAATTCGTCTAACTTACCTTCAGTTGTGACAAGTAAACTGGCAACACTTTCATAGCGAGTCACTAAACTCACTTTGGGAATTTCAGAATCACTCGGTAAATTACGTAGTTGGTCTACTTGATCTTTAACTTGATCAAGCGCTTTGCCCATGTCTGTACCTTCAACAAATTCAAGCGTGACAACCGATATTCCATATGATGATGTCGATGTCATTTTGTCGACATAATCAACAACACGGAGTTCTTGTTCTATACGGCTGGAAATTGAATCTTCGACATCTTCAGCACTTGCACCACGCCAATCAATACGAACAGTAACGACATCGAGGGCGAAAGTAGGAAAGAACTGCGTATTTAACTGGCTTAATGACAACAAGCCAACCAGAACCATAATTATCATCAATAAGTTTGCAGCAACCTTATGTTGAGCAAATAATCCTATAAAATCACGGCGGCTATTACTCACTCAAGGCCTCAACTCGCAAGCCGGTAATAGCATTGGGTAATTGTGTACTAACGATCTGATCATCTTGATTTAGTTCTTCGCCACGAAGTAGCAATTGTTTTTCGCCATTTTTATTGGTGTATTCGCCAATACGTTCTATTTGTATCAACTCTAGGTAGCCATCATTAAGGCGATAAACATGATTAAGACCATATAAAGCATTAAATGGTAATGCAACGACCTCATCCTGTTGAGCAAGGCCTAGCCTAAGTTCTACAAAGGTTCCTAATGCAATTGATTGGGTATTAGTAACAATACTGAATAATCCATCAATACCGCCACTATCTAATTTCACTTCACCAGACAGACGCTCTAATTTGAAAGACAGTGCTTGTTTATCAACTATTGCTGTAGCCAATAAAGAGTCACCTTGGTTTAGCATCTGGTGAACTTGGCTAATATAACGTCCTGGTATTTGAGCTCTCACTTCAAGATTGTCCAGATCGTAAAGTGACAATAGGCTATCCCCAGCCCGAAGTCGATCTCCAACAGCCACATTTAATTGAGAAATTCGACCGGAAAATGGAGCGATAATATTACTTCGGCTAAGGTCAACTTCTGCTTGCTGTAATAATGCTGTCGCCCTCTTCTTTCGGGCATTTAACTGTGCAACTCTTGCTGGGTGCTCAGCAATATCATAATTCAGGCGTTTTAATGTTAAAACTTGTCGCTGTTTATTCCCCAAAGCATCATCAAGACTAGATTGTGAAGCTAAGCGTGATTGTTCTAATTTTATAGATCTTGCCACTGCTTTATCAGCAAGTGCTAACAGTTCAGTTTCTTGTTCTAATAAACCTTTATCACGCTTAAAACGTTCATTTTCACTGCTCATTAGAGCATTAATCTCTGCCAAATCAGCTTGTCGCTGCTCTAACAATAGCTGCACATCAGTATCATCTAGTTGCAATAATGATTGACCAAGTTCAACTTCAGAACCTTCCAGCACAGCAATGGAAACAACATCTGCAACAAGTGCAGATTTTAAAGTGGATTTTCGAGGTGTTTCTACTCGACCGTAAAGTGTTATTTCAGGTGATATTTTCTGAAAATTAACGGGTACAGTATTTACTCGCCAGATTTTCTCTGGTTTTTGAATAACTATTTTTTCTGGCTTGCTTTGTTTCAGCCCAACAAATGTAGCAATGGCGATCAGCACAATGACAATCGGTAATAAGATACGTTTTGGCAAAGCCAATCTCCCTTTCTCTATATTTAAAGTAATGACATTAAATATTATTTAAAAGTTCTATTTCACTTAAATCTTATTAGTGCTTATAAAACTCTTTTGCTTCATATAAAGCTGAATCAGCATTGGCAATTGTTCTCTGATAATCTTGATGACCATCACGCAAGACTCTATATCTTAAGACTATTTAGATTGACATTGTTGAAGATATTTAAACAAAATTCGAGAAGATTTAGGTGGTTTCTCTGCAACAGCTTCCTTATTAGCATTTCGAACTAATTGTCGAACGTGCTGCATATCAAAATCCTCAAACTGATTACGCAATGTAGACATGATCTCTTTGTCTCCAGCTAGAAGTTCATCACGCCACTGTTCCAGCAGGTGAAACTCTTTAATCTGACCATTATGTTCTTGCCGAATTTTTTCAATGCTTTCTTTGATTGCTTCATGGTCTTCATGAACCATCAATCCACCAACCGTAGCAGTTTGTCGCTTTAAAGCACCTTTTTGCATATCTTGTGCTTTCAGTAATGCTTCATATAAACGTTCAGATAAATTGAGTTTATCAAGGTCTTTCACTGGCAATTTAAGTAACTCTTTACCTAACTCTTTTAGTGCCAATAACTCACGTTTGATTTCAGATTTACTTTTTTCATCTTCCCACTCATCTTCATAAGTGCCCTCTTCGCCAAACTTCTTCATATTTCAACCTTAAACCATCATTCATATCTTCGTATTTTACTTCAATAACGATGTGTAGATGAAATTAATCTCAGATCAAGTATTTGCTAAAGCCAACATTGTTTTCGTGACGTTATTAAGCTCAACACCTTGATCCACATCTTTGAGTCTATCCATCAGTTTTTTAATACGAGAATCGAATAAATTAAAACAGTCAGAAAAGGCTTGTTGCTTATCTTTATCGGTTCCTTCGACGGCAGCAGGATCTGGCTCTCCCCAATGAATATGTTTCGGCTTACCAGCAAAACATGGGCATATTTCTTGAGCGGCATTACCACAAACAGTAATGACAAAGTCTAACTGTTTACCTGCAAATACATCCCAGCTTTTACTCGACGGTTCAAAATCAAGTTCTAAATGATTAATTTGTTCTAGTGCAAAGGGATTGACCTTTCCTGTAGCGTGACTACCAGCACTAACCGCTTTGAAATGCTCGGAACCAATCGTATTGAATAAGGCTTCAACCATAATACTGCGAGCCGAATTACCCGTACATAAAATGAGCACTGTATATTTCTCAGGACTTTTATTTGACATCTATACTACTTCCTCGCTGTTTTGATGATGATTTTGTTCAGTCATCACTATCCGTGTTTCATTACAAAATAATGTGCTTATAGGTGTGCCAAAGTTAAACAGTGTTTGCGCCACATAGATCCCAGCTTTAATTCTCTCAATATATAAAACATTAAATATAGCTATCATCTCGACCCCTTGGAATTGTTGCTCTAATTCAGAAAAAAATGTAGCTAAAATGGCACAACATTTTGCAGCCCCATTTTCTTTTATGACTAATGGCTTATCCTGAGAGTCACTAATGGTTAGTACCATCTTAGTCTCATCGGAAGTAGAAATAAGTGAGTCTGATTCAACACAGCGAATCAAATGACACTCTGTAGCTTGCACCTCTTTAATAAGATTAGCTTGATCGCGTTTTAAATGACGTACTAATTTTGAGGCCCGATTTCTGGTCTGACTCTCAAATTGAATGATGACATCAGGTAGTCTGATACCCGCCTTTATTATTAAGTTAGAATAATTATCGGGTATTGAATAGTGTTGTTGAAAAGCTTTTCGCTCAACTGGATTTATACCAATATCATTCACCCATATGACAAATACCGCCAACTTTCCCTGATTTTGAATATTGAGATACTGTTCAATACCCAATATCAAACTCGTTACTTCAGTTTCAGCGTGATTAGACAGCTCAGCATAATCAGCTGAAACGCAGTAGTGTCCTGCAATTATTAATACAGTATCTTTTATCACCGTAAATAGACCCGTCTATTTCTGCCACAATCTGCTTTGAAACATAGCATCCACTTCGGTATCAAAAATATGATTACTATAGTTACTTAGGGTTTTCACTGAAATCGCTAAAATAATAGCTAGTATATGTTTTTCACTGTAACCGGAATCAGTAAATTTTGTCACAGCATCTTGGCTTGGTCGCCCCTGATTTTGTAGCATATGGTGGGTAAAATCATGAAGTGCATCTAACTTAACATCCGCTACTTTATTACCACTGCGAATAGCATCAGTCACCGCTGTCGGAACACCTGACATAGCGTCGGCTAAAACACTATGTGCTGCCACACAATAATGACATTCATTATCACGACTAATGGTTAAAAAGACGACTTCCTGTTCTGCTGTAGTGAATTCACCTTGCTCCCTAAAGGCAGCATAACCAGCAAGATAGGTATCTAACAATCCGGGTAGATTCACCATATTTTTATACATATTAGGGATGAAACCTACCTGTGCCACAGCTTTTTCTAAGATCTCTTTTTGCTCTGGGTCAGCATTATCAAGAGAAACAGGTATTAAATTACTTTTATATTGGGTCATGGTCTATCCTATTTTTTGGGCTTTCTAAATCGAAGAGTCATTCGGTCACTTTCACCAATGGCTAAATAATGTTCTCTATCCTGCTCGCCCAAGCGTAGTGTTGGTGGCAGTGTCCATACACCTTTAGCATGATCTTTATCATCCGCTGAATTCGCATTTATCTCTGATGTGGCTTCTAAAATAAAGCCTGCTTTTTGAGCAAGAATAATGACCAAATCTTGACTGAGATAACCTGATTTCTTCATCGTATCTAAGTCAGTATTGGGTCGTGCTCGATGATCTGTCACCCCTAATACACCACCAGGTTTTAAGACCTGATAAAAAGCTGCAAACATTTTTGAATCATAACCACCTTTCAACCAATTATGTACATTCCGAAACGTTAAGACTGCATCAGCACTCTCATCTTCGCCAAGACTCCAAAAAGATGGAGGGCCTAGTTCTACAATATTCACTCGGTCATAATAATGTGGTGAATTAGCAAGCCATTTCTGGTAATCACGCTGCATGCTCTGACGCCATTCGGGTCCTGCATTTAAAGGGAACCCTGCCGCAATAAAGTGTCCTTCATATTGAGTCATTGGTGCCAATATCTCGGTGTACCAACCCTTACCTGGCCAAATTTCAATCACGGTCATTGTTGAATTGATACCGAAAAAATCAAGCGTTTGTTCTGGGTGTCGGTATTTATCTCGTGCTTTATTGACCTCACTTCTATGAACATCATTAATAATAGATGACAACGTTGTTTGATCTGCTTGAATATAAGTAGAGTTCAACATCATTATCAATGAGATGAAGAGATGACGAATCCAAATTGACTGTGTCATTGAGACACTCCTTAGTGAGTTACCTCATTCGACTAATAAGTACTGACAATGTTACAGAAGCTAGATGGTTTAACCTGAACTATGGATAAGAGGAAGTTATTTAGTTTTAACTAATACGGGGAATTCTGGCTAAGCATACCGAAATGACAAATGAACAAACTAAATATCCTTATCCCAAGTTCAGGTTAATTATTATCGAATAAAATAAAGTTTAATCAGGCTTTTTAATTATCTGCTTCGTTCTGATTCGAGATCAATAGAAGGAATTGATTTCTCTGTTTGATTTTGAGAAGGAGCATTATGATCATACATGGATGGTGTTGATAAGTTGCCATCTTTTTCAAGCGTCTGAGCTTGTTTAGCGATAGCGTTTGCAACGGCTTCTCGCATTTCCGGAGGTACATTTTTATCAAGATAACTCGAAGCTACAGCGTCAACCATTTGCATTTTGTCTGATGGTTTTTCTTGAAGTGTGTCCTGAAGGGTATTTTTGAGTTCAGAGGGTGTTAATATCTCTGACGCCTCTCCCATTTTTTTATCCCATAGTGATTGCTGGTCTGGTGTTAGCTCTGAAGGCATAGATAGGCTCTCACGGTCAGGTTCAGGCTTCGTTACTTCACTCTGGTTTAGACTGTTTTTTTCTTTGTTTTCACTGTTATCTTTCAACGCTGGTTTTATCGTTGTATTTTTCTCAGCGACAGGCTCACTTTGTTGTGGTAACAACGTCTTAAGTACAGAGGGCGTAACAAATTTAGTTGAGCTCTGTGCTCTATTCGCCAGTGCATCTGTTACAGTCTGGCTCTGCTCAGGCATTGATCTCGCTATATCTCCTGATGAAAACTTATCGGTTGTGCTACTCATAAAAAATCCTTTTTATATGTGTTGTTTGAAGTAAAAATTAGTTTGGGTCTGTTTGTTTAAACAATCGTACTACTGTGGTTCAGTAGAGTAATACTTGAATAAGGTGGTGGTTAGCGGCTGCAGATAAAGAATGGGGCCTGAAACGTAATGAGTTGTTTCATATAAACGTTGTTTAATCATTTGCTACTGTCCTTAGCTGCATCATTTCTAAACTTAGAGTTTAACTATAATCCTTTAGTGATGTTTATTGCAATCATTTAGATGGCTATTCGACTGACTGCTGCCGTGTATTATAGACCAGCTACGACATTTGAGTAAAACGTTGCCAATCATCGAAGGTATCTATATCCCATTGTTGTTTGGTTTTAATGATTGACAGTCCAGCCTGTTTTACGCGTTGATAGGTATTCTGAAGCACTTTACTATGGCCCCATGTCATGTCTAAAAATACTTCAGAATGAGGTTTTTTCATTCCCACCATGACGTAACCTCCGTCTTCTGCTGGAGATAAAACAACATCGTTCTCTGACTGCAAAGCATTAATGGCAAATTCAATATCTTCAACAGTTAATGATGGGCAATCACACCCTATCAGTAAAACACGTGATGATTTCTCTAAGGTAGTACTGATTGCATGAAACATTTTTTCGCCGAGATCTTGTCCTTGTTGTTCATACAAGGGGATTAAATAATCATGCACACATTCCATAAAAAATGGATGCCGACTATCAGGACTGCACCACAGGTGAATGGGGCAAAGGTTTGAATTATCGAGCAATGATAATGTTCGATGTGTCAGCTGAATATGCACATCAGTAGCTTGTTCAGCACTGAGTTTAGGTATTAGACGTGTTTTTACTTGCCCTGCAACGGGAGCCTTACAAAAAACAACAATGGCCGTGTCGGGATATTTATAAATCATTATGCCTCCATTCACTTTAATCTATAACGATAATTAACTGACTATTTAACCTTCACTTTATTACGTTTGTTTACAACAAAAGGAATCATTAATATTTTTATTAGCTTTAAATCTCTAGGTTCACGGTAGTCTGCCAAGCCTATTTCCATCGTTTCATGACCTTGTGTCGGCTGCTCAATATAACTCCCAAATAGCCTATCCCAGATACTGATAGAAAAGCCATAATTACTATCTGTTTCTGCTTGAATAACGGAGTGATGAACACGATGCATATCAGGTGTAACTAAAAACAATCTAAGCCATTTATCAAGTGCTAAGGGAAGTTTCACATTGCTGTGATTAAATAATGCACAGCTGCTCAATATTATCTCAAACACGATAACAGTAACTGGATTTACACCTATAATTAAGATGCAAATACTCTTGTAACACATTGATAACAATATCTCTATTGGATGAAACCTAATTGCGGTTGTTACATCAAAATCTAAATCAGTATGATGAACTTTGTGTAGCCTCCATAACCATGTCCATCGATGTGATGCCCGATGTTGACCGTAAATTGCCAGATCAAGTAGCACAATACTCAGAGCAAAACTTAACCACATTGGTAAGTTGATAAGAGTTAATAAACCAAAGTCGTGTGACGTTGCATAGTTAGCAGCTAAAATAGCTGCACTAGCAATAGTAAAACGCATCAGCAGCATACTTAAGATCGACAGACTAAAATTAGCAGACCAACGTTGTAAGCGGGAATGAAGTAATTGACGACGCGGAGCAATCAATTCAAATGCGATCATAGTTACAAGAACAGCAATAAAAATTGATAATCGTTCTAGTCCTTCCAAAATATGCCCTTTCTATATAATTGTTCTAACAATGTTGGATCAGCACCTAAGAAATAACGTAGACGTAACCACCACATTAAACTGATCGTTTTAAATACACCAAAACTCAGCCACCGACGACCTGAACTTGTTACCTTCTTTCGACTGCAAAAGGGTTTACTCACCGCTTTTAACTTGCCTGATAATTCAATATCTTCCATCAAGGCAATGTCAGCGTAACCACCCACTTTATCGAATAATGACTTTTCTACAAAGATGGCTTGATCGCCTGTTGCAATACCTGTCCAGCGTGAACGTCTATTCATAAGCCAAGTTACGATAGTTAGCATTCTAGCCTTGCCTGATAGTTTAATATCAAATCGACCCCAACGAAAACCTTCATTTATAGCATGGTGTATTTGCTCTATCGCATCATTTGGTAAATAAGTGTCAGAATGTAAAAACAATACAATTGGTGCTGTCGCCATTGCTGCTCCCACATTCATCTGTGTAGAGCGGCCCTTATCTGACTTAACAGCATCATCAACATAAGGTTCGGCCAGACTGACTGTTTCATCTTCACTACCACCATCAACAACAATTAACTCACATTGAGGTTTCAATGCTTGAAGTTTGGTGAGAAAAGGTGTGATTCCCACCTCTTCATTTAAGGTAGGAATGATAATGCTTATGTCAGCCACTAAAGTGAGCCTTTAACAACAACTGCTATCGTCGCTGCAACATTCAGTAGAACCACTATGAGTACCACCTTTAGTTTCACTTGCAGGTCGAACCGTGCCAGCAGGTGCACACCATGATGTTGCTTCTTTCAATATCTTAGGTGTAATGCCTATAAAGTCTTCACCATAAACACCTTGAGTCATCAGTTCAAATGATCTCGCACACGTGGCAATTCGTTGGCCTCGTGGATAAACATGACCTTCATCATCATAAACTTCAGAATAAGGTCCACGATAAATCACGGCATGGCCAACATCTAAACAAGGTTCTGCTTTAGGTTTAGTGGCTGTAATGGTTACTGAACGAAATTCAATACCTTCAACCACTTGCCACGGTTCACTTTCCCATTTGTCATAGGCAACAGCTACAAAGCCCGCTTTAACAAAATCATCTAACATGTCTTGTTCTTGTAAGGCACCAGAGATACAGCCACTCCATAGTGTAGTGTCATCTTTAAGGTGTTGTGGAACATATTCATCACTGACGATATCTGAAATAGCAACACGTCCACCCGGTTTAACAACACGAAAAATCTCGTCAATCATCTTCGCTTTATCACTATCATGAACAAGGTTTAAAACACAGTTAGAAACAACCAGATCAATTGTATTATCTTCAATCAAAGGAGTGGTTTGAGTTTGTTTTTGTTGCCATGTCTGATGACGCAGTAAACTTTCAGCATTATTGATTGGATATTGTTCTAAATGTTGATCTACAGCATCTAAATCAACAGCTAAATCTTGAATTAAACCTTTAACAAATTCAACACGATTACCTCCTAGCTTTTCTGTCATTTCAGGCTGATATTTTCGTGCAAGATCCAACATGTCATCGTTCATATCGATGCCAATGACTTTGCCTTGCTCTCCAACTAATTGAGCTGCCATATAACAAATCTTGCCTGAACCTGCTCCAAGGTCGAGAACTATGTCACCTTCTTTCACATAACGAGAAGGATCACCACAACCGTAATCTTTATCAATAATCTCTTGCGGCAGTAACTTTAATAAACTTGCATCATAATCAACAGGACAACAAAGATCAGGCTGTCTTTCTTCTGCACCTTCTGAATAACGGTCTAATACGCTGTGTTCTAATTCCATCTTTGTTCCTTTTCTGCTTGTCATCCTCGC
>ENA-ORXI01001218-ORXI01001218.1-sediment-metagenome-genome-assembly--contig:-NODE-1218-length-20363-cov-24.391009_pt1 | contig 20363 bp, 15 predicted proteins | sample MGYA00237861_ERZ511468 | MGnify/ENA primary metagenome ERZ511468 (study PRJEB26299, sample SAMN06266213) | sediment metagenome | isolation source: Hudson Canyon methane seep mesocosm | place...
TGAAAGGCATTTTCATGTCTAGATAAAAGCGCATTATAAAAGTTCGTATAAATAATTATTTGTAACGATAGGAAACAATAAATTAAAACAATGTACATTAAGGGCTAAAATTTATATGACTGTTAATTCCAGTGATCTTCCAATCCATCTTCTATGTGATGGATGGTAAAGTTCATTACTACAAAGAGGCCCTAAGATTAATCGCCCGATGCCTACTATATTATTGCTGGCATCGAATATGATAGTAAGGGTTTACGCACTCAAGTTATAAAAATAAAAGACTCCCTCTACTACCCAAAGAAACAAGAATTTACAAATAGGCAATGATGATATAGATTTCACTTTCTTGTTGAAGATGTATTTTTCAGGCCTAAGAGTTTCGGAGCCTTTGCTACACGATATGCACATTGAAAGAACTATGGCATTAGCTTGTAATTTTAAAGAATACTTAATCTTAAATAAGTACTATTCATATCATGAAGCAAACGTCCCCCTCTCAAATTAGCTTATCAATCACCATGACAAAGGCTTATAGCGTATATCAAAAAATTAAATATAGCTCAAGCTGTCCCCTACACAATAAGAACGAGTACATGTAAGTTTAACTTGAGCTAACTTAACCAATCAGTCCTTAATTATTTAAAGTTATTAAGTACTTCTTCGCCACCTGAAACAACTAGACTTGGATATTCAATAAGCTTAAAACGTTCAAATGCATTGCCTTTGACTGCAATGATATCTGCTGGGGCTCCTGCCTCTAGAGTACCTAGTAAAGGTTCACCGATTTGCTCGCCAATCAATGCACCTGGAACAGAGGTTGCTCCTTTAATTACACGCATTACATGACTAAAATCTACAGGATTATGACCCGCAAAATTAAGTAAGTTGTTAACTAATTCTTGTCCATTTACACCATAAGGAACATCATCATGCCCAATTTCTGATGCATAAATAATAGTAGCTGGCTTTTCTATATGCCCTGCCTCTAATAAATGCTGTTCCGCATGTAAAATTCCGTGAATATTTGCAGTAATACCGAGACAACTAGATAATGTGTCCGATGTAGTTTGGAAGCGCATACCCGCTGCAACAGCAGCAGTTAATGATTCCTGAGTTACTTCAGCGCAAGGGATATGGGCCAGCTCGTCAACGCCTGTTTTAACGGCTAAATCAAATCCTACTTGCTCACCGGCATGAGCAATAACTGGAAGCCCTAGTTCATGAGCTCTAGTAACAACTGCTGTTAAAACTTCTTCCGATAAAATTGGCCATTCACCAGCAACGGGGCCATCTGTATCACCAGCGTCATGACCATGCCCGCCTGACCATGGTGCGCCATGCTCACCCCCTTTCTCAAGAGCCACTTTAATAGCAACTGCACCTGATCTGGCAATATGCTCTACATGTTCAATGGCATGAGCAGCATCTTCAGCAATCACAGCAATAGTTGCCGCATGGTGATCATTATCCCCTTGCTCTTCATCTCCATGACCTCCAAATAAATTCAGAGGGTATCCACCAGCAGCTTGAATAATAGGCCCTGTATTAACTTGGCGTAATGCTCCTATACCTCCAGTAGGTTCAGTAATTAAACCACCCACATCACGAACAGTTGTAATACCGTGATTCAGCACGATATCAGCCGGTACATTTTGAAAGCTCATATGAGCATGAGACTCAATAAACCCCGGCATTATAGTTGCGTCACCTAAGTCATATACTTTTTTGCATTGAACCGTAATATCTGATGCTGGAGCTATCATATATATACGCTCTCCATCGACAACAACTGACGTGGGTGCCTCCTCTGCATATAGAGTGGTTCCATCAAAAACTCTAGATGCGGTATAGATTTTACAACTATTTTCTTTTATATCTGCAGCAACACTACAACTCATACTTTGAGTCATTGCTAGCGTTGCTAATATATAGTGTGATTTGCTAAGTTTGTTTATTGTTTTCATTAATACGCCTTAAATAGAATGAAAGTTAAATAGCGCCAATTTAAAAGGGTTTACTAATCAACTGCAAAGCCCTAGAAAGTTGCTTGTTTTACAGGTTTAATTATCAAATTAAACAGTTTATGATAGTACGTACAAATGAGAATCGTTACTACCTTCAATTGTATGCTAAACGTATTATTTTATATGGCTAACGTAATATGAAATTAAAAATGAGCCAAACACATAAGTGGGCTAGCTTAGTTATTCGCTAAAAACTAAAATTATTTATGACACTTATTAAGCAAAATAAAGGGCGCTGGAGTATCGATGTCAGTGACTTAACCCTACAAGACAAGCAAAACTACCGACAACAATACCTACCTGATAATTTAGGTGATGGAGATTCTAAGTTCTTTAAACTTGGGCAGGATTTAAATTTCATTGAGACTCATTATTCACCCAATAAAGATTTTAGTCTTTTAAGTCAGGTTGATAGTGCAGAACCAAGATTAGTTGTAACACTTGGGCTTAAAGGTTCGTCGCGTTTTTTAGGAAAAAAAGGAGATGAGGTTATCTTCAATAAAGGCTTCACAACTATTACTAGTTTTAATTCAAGTCTAGGAGATCGACAATATGAAGCGAATAAAGAGTTGCTTCAATTACGCTTTTCTCTTTCAAAAAATTTTTTTAGATTATATTTTGGTGAGCAGCATTTAGCCCAAATATTTACGGCTAAGAATTTGCAAAATTTGAGTTTTCGTCCCATTACTGCGAGTGGGCTAGTTGCCGCTCAACAACTACTATCCAATAAAACAGCTGATGACGCCAATCTGTTATTCATGCATGGACAAGCATTATCTTTGTTAGCAGCGGAATTATCACACTTATTTGTTAACAACAAAGGCGATACTAATAAATTTAATACTCATGATAAAAAGATAGCCAACACAGCAAGAGATATTCTTTTTTCTGAATTTAAAATCCCCCCCTCAGTTGATGAACTTGCAAAACGTGTTGGTACAAATCAATTTAAGCTTAAAAAAATATTCCATCATTTTTTTAACACCACTCCCTACGGGCTTCTGTTAGAAATTCGAATGAACAAAGCGTACGAGCTACTTAAAAACACTCAGTGTCATGTCAATATAGCAGCTGATTTTGTGGGGTACAGACATGCAAGTAATTTTAGTGCTGCTTTTATAAAATATTTTGGTGTTTCACCCAAGCATATTGCAGGATAAAAATTATAGCCACATTTTAAGGATAGTTTATTACCCAGTCGCTTAAAATCAGGAAAACGGAGCGGTAGAGACGGTGAAAGTATTCAATAATAATATATATTATATGATTTTCCAGAGCCAAGCCTGCTGCCAGAACAGCGTGGCCGGCGTAAAAAGTACGGCCAAAAACGGAAATGGCTAGACATAAAAATAAAATACTCAAATAGTATCATCGAGTAAGATCACCTTTTCATTAAGAAAATAACAAAACTAATAATGGAGGCAAGATGAATGATAAAAAACGTGTCGCACTGCACGCAGCTAGCTTAGTAAACGATGGAATGGTTGTTGGCTTAGGAACAGGGTCAACAGCAGACTATTTTATTATTGAGTTGGCTCGGCGTTATAGAGAAGAAGGGTTAAATATTACGGCAGTAGCAAGTTCTATTGTCAGCCAGATCAAAGCACAAGAACAGGGCTTACCTTTAATTGCCATAGAGTATTTAGATCGACTAGATCTTTATGTTGACGGTGCAGATGAAGTGACACCAGACAATACTTTGTTGAAAGGACAAGGTTCTGACTTAGTTAAAGAAAAGATTTTAGCTAAAGCTAGTGAGAAATTTATCGTTTTGGCTGATGAAAGTAAAATAGTGGACCATATTGGTGCACGATTTTCCATTCCGGTTGAGGTGATTCCTTTTGCTTGGAGTTTAGTGAAGAAAAGCTTAGCGTTACAGGGTGGAGAAGGAGAGTTACGCAAAAATAGCCAGGGAAATGGCTTTGCTGTTAGTTCTCATGGAAGTTTAATTTTAGATCTCTCGTTTGATTCTAGTATTGGTCATTGCCAACTTGATACAATTTTAAATAATACACCAGGTATTGTAGAGCACGGAATTTTTTACCATCTTGCAGATATTGTGTTGTTAGCTGTTAATGGCAAGGTCCAAGAAAAAATAGGGGTATAGTTAGGGACTGCAAATCCCTTAAAGGGGCTTGAAGTCCAAGGGTACGAAAACCCCACTAGTTTCTAAGTTGGTTCTTTATATTATTTTTTAGGGTTCAAATATCTACTGTACTTCAACCCACGTTATCTGAAGCTTTATGTTTTCTTGCAACGGTCAGCACCTTATCCGTCAACTCCTGCCTGCTCTTGTAGGATCGAACCGTTGAGGTTAGTGCTTTGTTATCTGCACGTAATGTGTCAACTGTAGCATCCAGCGAGTCAATGCGATTTTGTTGCCCAGCAATGGTCGCTAGGGCTAAAGTTAATTGAACGTGCAGATCCGTTGTTTGTTCCGTGCTCGAGGATTCTCCTAATTTTAGGCTCTCTACAGCGGAAACTAAAGATAACGGTATGCGCATCATCTTAGTTTCTTCTGTTTTAGGGCGCCCACTACCTATGCGGACACCACCTCTTTTATTTAACTTTGACATGATCGATACCTAACACTATAAAGTATAAGTATAGCACCCGTTTGATATTCGTATACGACAATCAAATAGAACTATTCTAGGAATGCACACATACCTTATAAGACAAACAAACTTGGTAACGAAGGTCAGCTATCAGCAAAAGAACTAAACCGCTATCGCGGTAACGCATTATTTAAACTCAGTCTTTACCCTAAAAACTAGAAACATTTATTAGAGGTGTTAAATAGCAGCAATTCTCAATTTAGGATTTTTCATATTTCTGGCACCGGAATATTGATGTGAATACACTATCTAGGACACACTTTTAATTTCTTAACGCTTATTGGTTCACAGTTTTAAGGTCTTATTATTTATAAAGTATTAACCATTATTTGCGGCATTCAAATTGGAATTTTAAGGTGTGCCTACAAGCAAATGGTCAATATTTTAATACCTATTAGGTTCACTCATGAAAACCATATTGATAGCCAGTTTAGCAATACTCTCCTTAGCCTACTCTACAGGCGGACAAGCCTCCCCGGGACATAACCTTGATGTCAGCTCTTTTATTGATTTAAATTATCCACAAGTAGAGCCAACTTACGCTTATGACTTTCAAGCACCTGTCTCAGCAGATATTCTTTCCTTATCCTCCGATAGCTACACCGCTAACTATAATGAGCGTTATTTTATGTCCATATTTGGACCTCGTTATAAATCGGTTTCCAGTAGTAATGTCGGTTATTTTGATTTCCATAAAGGAATGGATATTACTGCTGTTGTTAGTAACAATGGCAACAATTATGACACTAACACACCCCCTACTATTGTTAGCCGATGTGCTGGTGTAGTTGACGATATTGCTGATGGTTCAGACGCGGAAATGGAACAAACCGGTGAAGGTCGCTGGGTACTCGTTCGCTGTAACCAGAAATTTAATGGAAATGAAAATTGGGGTTCTATTTATATGGCCTACCGACACCTAGATTCTATTGACCTCAATATCAGCATAGGAAAAAATGTATTATCAGGCAAGTCCATTGGCGTGATGGGAGAAAGTGGGCATACCAGTACCGTTCATTTGCATTATAGTGTGATGCGCCATAATGGTAGCAAATTCATTAATGTAAACCCTATGCGTGTGTTTAGCCCAACGGCAACAGAACATTTACATGGACTTTTAAAAAATGCTGAAATTACCCAGCTACATCATGATTTAAATACTGCTTTAATGCGTATTAGTGTCCCGTACCAACAAACCGCAATACGCGCACTAAGTGTTAAACTCTTAGGTACTGACTATGAGCGTGTCTATGATTTTGAAACCATCAGTGCAGAAGCCGGCAGTCAACGTGACCAAAATAATTATGTTGATGGCTTATCTTTATTTGCTTACCCTTATAATCGAGGTCATGCGGCTTATAGGCGCTATCTGAATTATCAGGATGATATGCCATTACCTTACCCCGCAAGCCCTTTGCAAAGGGCCAGTAACTTTAATCCTCTGATAAACAGCAACCTTAATAGTACGCCCTCTTATGTTCTTGATGTACAAATCAAAGACTTGCCACTTGATTATGACATAGACGATTTGCAAATTGAGCTTATTGATATTTACGGTTATGGTGTACGCACTCAAGGTGATAGTACGGCAGTTTATTCATCGGTAGTATTTACTCCAATTAGTACAGGAAATGATGATGCAGAAGAGTCTGATTCTGGGACTGTTGATCTAAGTAGTTCAGACCTTGAATTAGTTAATGACGGCAGTAAAGGCAATCAAATGATTGCGTTACGCTTTCCAAATATTAATATTCCAGTCAATGCAAATATTAATCACGCACATATGCAGTTTAGTACCGATGAAACCGATGATGGTGTCACTGATTTATTAATTCATGCTGAAGATGAAGATACCTCCAGTATCTTAACTACCGAGCCTTTTAATCTTAGTCAACGCAACAAAACGATAACGAGTGTTGCATGGCAGCCAGAATCTTGGTTAACCGTCAATGCAGTGGGTGAGCAACAACGTACACCTGACTTGACAAATATCATTCAACCCGTCGTCAATCGTGCCGGCTGGACAGACCAAAGTGCTTTAGGATTTATTATATCAGGCACTGGAAAACGCGTAGCAGACTCAGGTAATGGTTCTGCTTATAAAGACCCTTATTTATACCTAGAGTACAATACAGGTATATCAGGTAATCAAGCCCCACAAATTCAACTTAATACACCGCTAAACGAGGCCGTCATCAGTAGTTTAAATGCAGTTAGTATTAATGCTGAAGCGGCAGATAACGATGGTTCAATCACTAAAGTGCATTTCTATGTTAATGATGTCGAAGTGGGTAATGACCTAACCGCCCCTTATAGTTATGATTGGACACCTCCAGCTTATGGGAGTTATCAACTTCATGTGGTTGCTGAAGATGATCACAACGCTTTAACAGCGTCACCTAGTATACAAATTCATTTAACCGAACATCAAGAAACTGCTCTATTATCTAACGGTAATGATGATGCGGAGCAACACCAGGACGGCCGCATTGCAAAAAAAGGAAGTGACTTAGAATTAGGCTATGACAGCTATATATCTAAAAACTATGGTTTGACTGGCCAACAATATGTCGGCATACGTTTCCCATCCGTTGCCATTGCCCAAGGTGCGGTAATTAGTCGAGCTTATATACAGTTTACCAGCACTAAAACTGAATTAGACCCAGTTGATCTAATTATTGGAGCAGAAGCTGCAGATAATGCAATAAAATTTTCTTACCGCGGGTTCAATATCAGTAATAGACCCAATACAGTAACGACTATCAATTGGTCGCCTGCCCCTTGGTTGAGTTCTAATTTATCTGGCGCAGCCCAACAAACACCTAACCTTGCTAGCTTGCTTCAAGAAATCATAAATCGTCCAGGCTGGGCTAGTGGAAATGCGATGCTGTTAAGTATTCATGCAAGCGGTGAACATCAAACAGCTAGAACAGCGCGCTCATATAATGGTGATAGCAACCAAAGCCCACGTTTAGTGATTGAATACAGTAATACCTCACTTAATTAATGTCAGTAAGCCTTATATCATTTTTGTAGTGGATCGAATGTAAGTATTCAGAGCCCCCTAGTTTATATTCTCAAGCTGCTAGTCAGCTAGGTAGCCCCCTCTCCTGCTGGAGAGGGCTGGGGTGAGGAGAATAAAATTAAGGCTTTTCTTATTTCCCCCTCATCCAACCTTCTCCCTCTGGAGAAGGCTTTCGCCGAGAGATAAAGTGAAGACCTCTGAATACTTACACTATTTTCATCTAAAAGTAGACATTGTTTCTGATTTTTCTAAAATTTGCGACAGAACCAAAAACGTTTATTCAGCATTATAGAACTGAACACGCCTATTGGCGGATGCCTTTGGATTTGTATTAGGTAAAGGAGAACCTTCACCTCGACCACGGATAAACAGTTTTTCAGGCGATATTTGATGATTATCGACTAAATAGTTTTTAACGGCCTGCGCTCTTTTTTCAGATAAAATTTTATTATACTGACCTGAACCAACGGCATCGGTATGGCCTTCTATCAGTAGCCTTTTATCTTGATAAGTTTCAAGGCTCATCATTTTTCCCACCTCATCAAGAAACGGAACAGACTTACTCAGAATCTCAGATGAGTTAGAAGAAAACTGTATAGGTAGGCCAATTGAGCTTATCGCTGCTTCACTGGCTATGACAGGACTTGACTCTGGTACATAGCTTTTTTTACCAAAACTGATTGAGCGAGTTTTGATGCCTGTAGGAACATTTGTCTCCTCACCATCACTAGCCTGATCAGGAAACAAGATGCTGCCCATTTTTTCAGCAGAAGGTGGCTGGTCATTAAATATAATGACCTCATTTGCATATGACTGTGAGTGAAAAAGAAATGAAATACAGACAATCTTAATAATTTTTCTACATGAAAGAGCCATGGCATTAAACCTCATAGTCCAATTAAAATATCATTCTATTTAAAACGTATATAAGTCACAACAACCAGAAAAGCAACTTTCTGAGAAGTCAGTCATTATTAATAATACTAGCTAACTATAAGGATTAATAAAAATTTCTTTCATCCCACTGCTGCTAGAAGCTTTTCATCAACACTAACTCTCTTCGTAAATAAAGTGAAGTGTCAATTTTTTAATCTTTACTTTATCATTATCAATCAGCCGCTGGCTGTTATTTATCAATCTATCATTAACAAATACATATGCTTTTTTGAGAGGAACGATATAGAATACTTCCCCTATGCGCTTGATCTCAGCTATATATTTCGGGGTAAAAAAGCCCCATCCAGCTAGCTGGATCTCATTACCTTTACTTGCTCCAATACGGTATATTGACTTATTTAGGAGCAGTTTTTTTAGGTTTTTCTTATCGCCATTCACTTGCAGATAACTATTCGTGGGGTTATAAGTCTTTGGATTAGTTTCGGTGGGTTGAACTATGACAGTGTGATCGTTTCCTTCAAACTGAGCGCTGCTAATTGATGGGTCGCTTGATACTTTGACTGCCCAGTCATTTATTTTGAGCACATACTTGGATATAATTAGTGTATCACCTAGCTTTAACTCGTGCTCCTCGGTTAGCTTCTGATTGTTTACCATAGTACTATTTGTACTATTAAGATCCTTAATATAAAGTTTGTCGCCCTTACGTTGAATGACTGCATGAATATTAGAAACGCCCTTATTGTTTAGACGGATATCTGCAGTTTCTGAGCGGCCTATGATATAAGTTTCACTCTCAATTTTATAGCTGTTTTGCAGGACACTTTGAAAATAGACTTCTATATACTTCATAATTTAGGTGCTAAAGATTTTTACTAGGATTAAGTTAAATAATAGATTAAATTGTGATAACTTACAAACACCTTACACTTTAATCTTGTGAAGTGGCGGCACCTAAGTCTTGCAAATAAACGATAATTTTGTTTAAGGTTATGATTATGTCCAGTTCACCATTAAACTCTGAGCCAACAATTTCTGAAAGCCCAACCAGTATCGCTGATTCGGAAAATGACAAAATTGTTAGCGATAAAACAATGACAGGAACCTTTTTAAAAGACCGCTTCGAACTGCTAGAGACAGTAGGGGCTGGTGGTATGGGTGAAGTATACAAGGCTCTGGACCTACGCGACGTAGAGGCTGGCAATTCGCGATTTATTGCAATTAAGGTGCTTCATGTTCAGTTTCGTGATGATAGTAAACTATTAAAAGCGCTGCATAGTGAAGCACGTAAAACTCAAAACCTGGCACATACGAATATTATTCGTGCCTATGATTTTGATAGGGATTCAGACCATGTTTTTATGACGATGGAATACATGGAGGGAGTCTCACTGGATAAAATTATTCGTGGTAACCCTTCTGGTCTAGCGCATGACAAAGCACTGCATTTCATTAATCAACTAGTGCAGGCTTTACATTATGCCCATTCACAAGGATTGATCCATTCTGACCTGAAGCCGGGGAATGTACTTGTAGCTAAGAATGATCACCTTAAAGTTCTGGATTTCGGGATTTCCAGATTACTCGATTATAATCGCACCAACGAGTTTGATGCAGGCGTGATCAGTGCATATACTCCGGCTTATTCCACCCTAGAGATGATTCATAACGGCTCCCCTGATCCCAGAGATGATGTTTATGCCTTGGCCTGCATTAGCTATGAGCTTTTTACGGGTCAGCATCCATTTCAGCGCCTCAGTGCTGAACAGGCCATGCAGCAGGGACTGGAGCCTCAAGCCGCTGATGTATTTAGCTCATTGCAATGGCAAACACTAAAACAGGCGCTTAATTTTGACCGTAGTCATCGCCTAGCGACAGTCAATGAATTCTGGCAAGGGATGCAGGTTGAAGAAAAAGCACCTAAAAGCAGGTGGACGGCATTATTCTCAGTACTCATATTAGCTTTTGTATTCTTGGCTTTCTGGTTTGTTTCGCAGCAGCATATTATTCCCGCTGAGCAGGCGATGATAAGTTCAGGTTTGACAACTGACAAAACTATGCCTGGTAAAGAAGAAGGCGCCCTGGAAAGCGAAGGTTCGAGCATTACAAATGATAACGGAGCAGCCCCTCAACCTGTTAAAACATCCCCTACTAAGCTCTCGCAACTACTTCTGGAATTGAATCAAACGCAATTTAAGCTAGGTGAAACCCTGGAAATTACCTTTCAGGTAAATTCTCCTACCTATGTCAGGATCATATTGGTTAATTCCACAGGAGAGTTAGTGCACCTGTTTCCTAATCCTTTTCAACAACAATTTTTTTGCCAGCCGGATATAAGCTATCAGATACCACCTACGAATGCTGAGTTTACACTTGATATTCAGCCCCCAGTGGGGAGCGATAAAATAATTGCGATTAGTAGCCCCGTTCCGTTTTCAGAAAATTTTTTACAATTAGATGAGCAGGGTGAATTATTGCTCGATGGTCTACCGGAGTCATTTGTTGTCACGGAAAAAATCTTTGAAATAGTCGAGTCCATTTAGCTTTTTATCTATGCTTAAGTGCTTGTATGTATGATTTCATTACCACCAGAATATTTTATTACATCAAGTATTATTGTACTGAAGCTTACCCATTATTTACGCTGTGATGTATAAAGGGAAACCATTTAAATTGGGGTTTGCCCTATTTAAGGCAAACCCACCTAAAATAAATATCCCTTATACCTAGCGGGTTCTCCCAGTTTAAAAACTGGGAGGACCCGCTAGGTATATTACAAAAACTAAAATTCACTTATTGTTGCTAAACATTTATGTAAATTCATTGCTATTAGGCATTTAAAATGAGGAGCCATGTTACATTAAACATACACTAAGATTACCTTTCCTGATAAAGCATCAAAAGTTTTATAAACTCCAGTAATTTTGGTGAAGGTCTTGCTAATTGGTTAACTTCACTTTTATATAAAGAAAGGGACATCGAATCATATGACTTTGGTCAAGAGGATCGCGCGAAGTATTAAAAGATAGTGATTGGTTGCTTTGGGTTGAGCCACCCAGCGGATAAGCATTATTGAAAAATTTAAAAAAAGATTTTATAGTTGGCAATGAACAAGAATGGAAGGCGGAGCCAAATCATGCCTTAATAGAGTCCACTTGATCGTACAAAGTGTCACAAACATTTTTCGTCAGCAGATATGGACAATATCTTGGACCTGCCTCTATCTGCCTGTGTAACAATGCTGATTATTGCTCTTAACAAAATCCGGGCTGCTGAGATGAGTCCTTTTAGAATTACAGGTTAATGCTGAATGATAACTGTGTTACGGAAATATAAAATGAGTATAAATTAACTCCAAGTACCAGTGTGAATTTTTTTATTATGGGTAAAAGTATGAGTAAACTACAACTCGCTAATGGATTTGTGGTGGCTGCATTGTCAGATTGTGGTCTCACAAGAGCACGGAATGAAGATAGCTATGGATTAGATGCTGAACTTGGATTATTGCTGCTTGCAGATGGTATGGGCGGGTATACTCGGGGAGATATGGCCAGCAGTGAAGCTGTGCAGCGATTCAGTGCTTCACTGCAGGCATTGACGATTGAGCCAGAACCCTCTTTCTGGTATAGATTGCGCCAATACTTTTCTCCTAAACTACTAAACACCCATTACCTAGAGCGTACACAACAGGCCGAACAACTTATTCAGGACTTATTACTGGCAACGCATAATGATCTGGTGAATTTAAACCAGCAATTCCCCTCTGGCTCAGGTGTCATGGGTACGACATTGGTCGGCATGTGGTTGTGGTCAAAGCTTCCAGGTCATGCGCTGGTTTTTCATGTGGGCGATAGCCGTGCTTATCGATACCGTGCAGGGCAGATTGAACAGTTAACGAATGACCATTCTTTATTTCAGCAATGGCTGGATAACGGACAAGTTGGCTCGAAACCCCCTAAAAACATAGTATTACAGGCACTAGGCGTGGCTGCAGAAGTACAGCCCGATATATCACTGCAGCTTCTTGAAGAGAGTGATTGCTTATTATTATGTTCCGATGGCTTGACGACTATGGTTGATGATCATGTCATACAAGAAGTTATGGCGCAGCTTACTCCTGACAATCTGGAGCAATCCTGTCAGTATTTAATTGATCAGGCGAATGCTAAGGGTGGGCTAGACAATGTGACTGTGATACTTTCTTGTCATAAATAATGTGCCCGCCAGCTTTTGATGTGGCAACATCTCTCTTATATACATTATGTAAACATTACTTCTAACTTTCATTGTTAAGTACTACCTTGAGGTTGACCTTAGGAAAAACACCTAAGATCAATCCTCACTTAAACACAATGACTTAAAACTACAATAACGAACCATTCTCATCAATTGCATTGAGCTGCTGACCATTTGGGTCATCTGAGACAGTGGCATCAGGAACCCACGCCGATAAACATTCACGATCTTTCACACAGGGGTCAGTTAAAGATTTTAAAAACTCAACAATATTTTCTATTTGTTGATCATTAAATTCAAGCTCTTCAATTTCAAAACTTGCTGTATCTCTTGCTTCTTGAGTATTTTCAATCAGTTTATCTATATTTTGAATGCCTTCTTGAGATAACTGAGCGAAGTCATAATTAGTAATCGCCATCTGAGGGTTGGTCATGTGCTTAACAACAGCCGTTAAGCTTGTATACGCACCAGCATGTGACCAAGGGCCAGTCACTTCAACATTAAGTAAGCTTGGAGTACGAAATGCAAATTTATCTGTCTCTAAGCTTGTTTCACGAAAACGTCCGAAATCTTTAGAACCATCAGCACCATCCCCTTTACCTGAGCCAATTTGTGGCATTGCTACATTATGAAAGCGTTCATCTGTAAAGAAATCACCAGAGTGACAACTAGCGCAATTTGCGCCTCCTTCAGACTGGGGTTTAAAGAACAATAAGGCTCCCGCCTTAGCTTCTTTTGAAATAGCATTGTCATCACCTTGCACATAACTCTTCCAAGGTGAATTTATAAACACTTGTGAGCGCTCATATTCACCGATCACAAAAGATATATTTTGCTCAGTAATTAATGCTTCAGCTGTTCCTGTTGGCTGATTAAATACCGTACGAAATTTTTCTAACCAATAATCAGTATCCGTTAGAGGTTCGGCATCAATATCTTTTGCATCACCATAACCCCCAATACGCCCTGCTAAAAATTCTCTAATGGTTTGATCAGTATAAGTTTCGTGATTAAATCCTTTCATTTCTTCCCTTGAAGTTACAGGGAAACGCGCTTGGGCTTGAACTAAATTATCCCCTGCAAGTGGGTCGGCAATACCAAATGCATCTGAATTTGGCGTACGAATACCCGCATCACCTACTCCATTAGCTTTAGGGACTTTTCCTAAACTTTCTACACGCCCATCATGAAATAACACTTGATCCCAAAGTGCTGTATTAAAGGTAGTGGGAGCATTTCGTGGAACAGGAGGAAAGCTGGGCGTATTTATAGACAAATCATTGGTTCGTCCAGGACCAAGTAAATCATTAACATCTGATTCAGTACCAATTGATAAGGAGAAATTATCTCCACCCCCTAAAGAAGGATGGTGACAGGTGACACACGCAGAATCTTGATCTCCACCAAGAGATTTAGAAAAAAACAAGTCCATACCTAGTTGTGCTGTAGAGCTTTCAATACTTGGAATGTTACGACCAATAGAGGCATCTCCACTTAAGCCTTGGCCGTTAATAATTCCTCTTAATTCAGGGTCTACACTTTCAGGTATTGTTGCTGCGTTATCACATGCCGTTAAACTTAAAACGAATGTTGTAAATATAAGCTTTTTCATAGTAATTTATCCTTTCCTAAAATATCTCTTACTAAGATTAATGCAAATATCAAGCCAGAAAATTAGAATAAATTAATTTATCAATATTATTAATAACTTAATTAATATGCGTGTTTTTTAAAATACCTACCTCCTACCTACAATAAAATTTTATAGGTCATATGACCTATTTAAAGTGTGCTAAATAACACATAAATCTTCATAGCCTATAATTTTAAAGGTCCAAAGGGCTACAAGTACACTCACCCAACCTACTAGAGACTAACTTAAAACCACGTAACCCTTTACAATATATAATAAGTATATTATAAATATCTAATGTTTTATTTATGGAGGTCCTTATGAACGAAATCATTAATTTTCAACGCCGTAAATTATTAAAAATGGCCGGTATTGGTGCGACGGCTCTAACCCTATTCCCCAGTTTACTAACCGCTAAAACTAAATCAAAAAATAACCAAGCTTCCCTAGATTTTAATGCTGATGTTGAAATACGCTTAACGGAAGAAGCCATTAAATTGCCCATTTTTTCTGGCCCTAAAACTACCGTTTGGAAAGTTAGAGGAGAAGTTTTGAAGGGCGATCCTAGTGTTATTACAAATGATAACGATAGTTACCTTGCCCCGACCATTCGTTTATCTAAAGGACAAAAAGTACGTATTTACCTAAAAAATAATTTGTCAGCTAATTCAATATTGCACTGGCACGGCTTACATGTACCTTCAAAAATGGATGGTAACCCAATGTATGCCATTGGCGCGGGCGAAAGCTTTGTTTATGAATTTGAGGTGCTGAATAGAGCGGGTACCTATTGGTATCATGCTCATACGCATAGCGTAACTGCTAGACAAGTCTATTCAGGCTTAGCGGGGCTATTTATTGTTAGTGATGCTGAAGAGCAGGCATTAGACTTACCGAGTGGCCAGTTTGATGTACCTATCGTTATTCAAGACCGTAGCTTTGATAGCCGAAACCAATTGCAGTATATATCTCATATGATGCAACGTATGCAGGGATTTTTGGGTGATCAAATTATGATTAATGGTCGCCCTGACTTTAGCTTAGATGTCTCCACTCGAGCCTATCGCCTACGCTTATTAAACGGTTCTAATTCACGAATTTATAAACTCGCTTGGGATGATGGTACGCCGATTAAAGTCATTGCAACCGATGGCGGCCTATTGGAGCGCCCAGAAACTGTTCCTTACCTAATGCTTGCTCCTGCAGAGCGCCGAGAAATTTGGGTGGATTTTAGTTCCCAAAAAGTAGGTACTGAGCTTACGCTACGCAGTACTGAGTTTTCTACCGGCGGTCATGGCATGGGTATGATGGGCGGAATGGGAATGATGGGTGGTGGTATGGGTGGCCGAGGTGGCATGATGGGGGCTAGCAATAGCTCACTCCCTTCAGGTGGAGACTATCCTGTTCTTAAAGTACGCGTCAATAAAAAATCTTCTCATAAAGATAAATTGCCGCGCCGTTTAAGTAAAATTACTCCGTTAAAAGTAGCGGATGCCGCTAACAAAAACTCGCCGCGCCGAATTACTTTATCAATGCGCCACATGTCTGCTTTATTAAACGGTCGTTCTTATCAAATGAATGACATTAGGGAAGATGAAATCATTCCTGTTAATACTTTACAGTTAATGGAATTTGATAATGGTTATCACGGTGGCGGAATGGGTATGCCTATGCCTCACCCTATGCACCTACACGGCGAACAATTTCAAGTCATCAAACGTGAATATTCAGGTTCTTCTGCTAGCTATAATTCAGTTAAAAAAGGTTTAGTTGATAGCGGCTGGAAAGATACCGTACTCGTTATGCCAGGTGAAAAAGTAACCTTTTTAAAACCCTTTAATGATTTTACCGGAATCTTTATGTATCACTGCCATAATTTAGAACATGAAGATATGGGCATGATGCGTGATTTCTTAGTAAAATAAATACCCACCTAATACTAATCCTATTATATTGATACTTTAACTTCGAGAACGTCATTCCTTCATGCTTTTAGAAGGAATCTATTATGTACGAATCGACACCCGACAAAATATTTCGGGAGTGACGATTATTGCAATCATTATTTATTGGGATTGGTATAACTTAGCCAAGGAGTCATTATGTCTATAAAAAAACTGATAAATATTCAAGGGATGCACTGTGGAGGCTGTGAATCGATAATTGAAGAAGCATTAACAGAAACTGAAGGAGTCATTGATGCAAAAGCAGATTATGCTTCTGCACAATGCTCGATTACTTATGATGACAAAAAGTTAAGTCTTGAAGAAATTCACAAGGTCATTGAAAACAAAGGTTATCAAGTTGAAGCCACTTCAGAAAATAAAGGCTCGTTATTTGTAAAAATTAGCCTTTCATTACTCGCCTTAATTTCAATCGTATTGCTTATGGTTTTCTCTCGAAAATTATGGCATCAATTTAGTGTGCCTGAAATCAGCACGCAATTAAGCTACGGTATGATTTTTGTTGTTGGTTTAATTACAGGCTTACATTGCATTGGCATGTGTGGAAGTTTTGTTATCAGCTACACGGTTAAAGATGCTGAACAAGGTTATTCACCTTATATATCTCATGCGCTATATGGCTTCGGAAAAACCTTATCCTATGCTATGTTTGGCGCAGCTTTCGGGCTGCTCGGTTCAGTCATTAGCATCACCCCCTTTATTAGTGGCGTTAGCATACTATTAGCCGGAACATTTCTAGTTTTGTTTGGGTTAAATATGTTGAATGTATTTTCAGTATTAAGGCGAGTACGCTTTAAACAGCCTGAGGCAATCACACGTTACGCTCTGAAAAAAAGGAAAAAAGCACGCAGCCCTTTTTTTATCGGCTTTTTCTCTGGGTTTCTTTTAGGCTGCGGCCCTTTGCAGGCCATGTATATTATGGCCGCTGGTAATGCAGACCCATTAGAAGGCGCTAAATACCTGGCATTATTTGGTTTAGGTACCCTCCCCGCATTACTCAGCTTTGGCATGGCTGCACATTTACTATCAGAAAAAATGACCCACCGTTTTTTACAAGCCTCGGGAATCATTCTAATTGTTATGGGCACAATGATGCTTAATAAAGGTCTAATGAAAACCCAATCTGGGTACGACTTTAAGTCTTTAAGTAAAAAAATGTCGAGTATTCAAATTCAACAAAGTAACCTGCCTTTAACTACTTCTATGAAGAGCTTGGTAGGTCATCAAGTGTATCCCTTCACTTAATAATGAAATACTAATTTTTTCATGTAAGCTCAAAGAATTACGTTTAGCTACGTGCAAAGGGACATGGATAGCAAGACTCGTTTCCCTTTGCTGGTCAATTTGGACACGTATATGCGCTAAGCCTCTACTTTCCATATATTCAACAATTTCACCGTGCAATGGGTTTTCTTTGTCACCATTGGAAACTCGGTCCCGCCGGTGTAATAAAATATTAGCGGATTGAATCATCCAACAAACCGGCTCATTAATTGGGAATTGTGGTTGATATGCTGCTTCAATTTGCATATCGCGCCAACGTAACAATGTTTTTTGTTTCGCTGGATCATGACTAACCACTTGTGCGCTAAATAAGTTTTGCTGATCCATTAACCGTGCAACAGTGGCACTAATGGGGTGTGCGGCTACAAGCTCAGGACTACCTGTCTGTAAAACCTCCCCTTTATGCAGTAACGCAATACGATCTGCAAGAAGAGTCGACTCATCGAGGTCATGCGTGACTAAAATCATAGGAATGGCTAAGGATTGCCTTAACTCAAGCAGTTCTCGATAAAGTTTACGCCTAGTGACTTGATCTACAGCGGAAAAAGGTTCATCTAATAACAGTACTTTCGGCTGTCTAGCTAATGCTCGTGCCACGGCAACTCGCTGCTGTTGCCCCCCAGATAATTTTTTTGGGTAACGCTTCTCCAGCCCCTCTAAATGTACCTTTTTTAATAATTCTAATGCATAAGTTTGACGTTGTTGTTTTGGTAAATGCGTAACCGCTTGGCATACATTTTCCAATACTGTCATGTGTGGAAACAGTGCATAATTTTGAAATACAAGCCCAACATGGCGCTGATAGCAGGCTAAGAAAAGCTTGTGTTCACTTTCCTGCCAAACTTCTCCCTGACAAATGATTGTTGCATTTTGCGCTTGATATAAACCTGCAATCGCACGTAAAACCGTGGTTTTCCCACTACCCGAGGGCCCTACTAATGCGAGCAATTCCCCTGCCTTACATTCCAAATTAACAGAAAGAGGGATAGGCGTTGTTTGTTCTAGACGTATATGAATAGCGGTATCAGTCATAAATTTGTTCACTACGCGCTGATAACCAATAAGTAAAAGAGATGGTTAGCATTGAAAATAACAATAAACTAAAAGACATAATGGCAGCGGCTTGATTATCAAAGGACTGCACACGATCATAAATTGAAATAGCAATCGTTTGTGTCTCGTTGGGTATATTGCCACCAATCATTAACACAATACCAAACTCCCCTAATGTATGGGCAAAACACATGACCATTGCTGAGATGATACCCGGCCAGGCTAATGGCAGTTCAATTCTCCATAAAACTAAAGCAGGCTTCATTCCACAACAAGAAGCCGCTTCACGAACTTCTCTTGGAATGCCTGCAAAAGCCCGCTGCATTGGGTGAATAGCAAAAGGCAGGTTAAAAATAATAGATGCTAAAACTAACCCTTGGAAATTAAAAATAAGACTGGTACCAAACGTATTAAGCAACCAAAGCCCAAGACCATCTTGCGGGCTAAATACAACTAAAAGATAATAACCCAGTACAGTAGGTGGTAGTACCAGCGGTAGCGCAAGCAATGTTTGTAATAGGGACTTCCCCCAAAACTGCCTATAGGCTAACCAACGCCCCAAAAAAACCCCGATAGGTAATAAAAATAGTAAGGTAACAAAACTTAGTTTTATTGATAAAGAGAGCGCTTGCCAATCCATAGAAATACTCAGGGCCTATTGAAACCATGGCGGGATAAAATGCTCTGGGCTTTTTCCTGCTGTAGGTATTGATAAAATAGTTTAGCGGTCACACCCGCGTTACTTAATAACACGGCTGTTTGCTGTAAAGGTGAATGCAATGTGCTAGGGAGTGCTACATAGCGCACATGATTTTTCAAGCTGGGAGCCAGTGCCAAAGAGTAAGAAACTAAACCTGCTTGTGCAGCCCCTGAACTTGCAAATTGGGTTGCTTGAGCAGCATTTTCACCGAGTACTAAATGACCTTGTAATGACTGCCAAAGCCCATGTTGCTGTAATACTTCTCGTGCTGCAAAGCCAAAGGGTGCATGCTCTGGATTCGCTATGGCAATGCGCTGTAATTGATTATCTTGAAGGGATTTTTTTAAACCGATTAACTGCTCGTCAAGCACTAAATTAGAATGACTACTAGCCAACAAGGCTAAACGCCCCAACGCAAAAACTACTCCTTGGTCTACTGTTTTTTTCTGTTGGTACAACTGCTCAACATACTGTTTATTCGCAGATAAAAATAATTCAAACGGACCACCCTGCTGAATCTGACGCGTTAAGTTCCCTGATGAACTGTAGCTAATACGTAACGACTTCCCGGTGTCTTTTTGAAAAGACTGAGCAATGTCTTGTAGTGCAAACTTTATATTACTGGCGGCAGCAATAAGCGGTGTATCAGCTGCTTTTATGATTGAACTGCTGAAAAATAAAAGAAAAAACCCTAGGTATAACTGAGCTTTAAATAAGGGAAGTTTCATCTATTAAATTTATTCTGAAAGGTGGAAGAGGATATACATTAGGATTCAAGCTAAAGTTACGTAACCCATCCTACGGGGTATTATTTTGTAGTCCAAAAAGATGTGTCAATACCTATACTTTCTAGGCATAGCTATCTACACAACTTTTTACAATTAAAATACAATGAGTTATAGCACTCAATGACTCCCTCTCCTGCTGGA
>ENA-ORXI01001219-ORXI01001219.1-sediment-metagenome-genome-assembly--contig:-NODE-1219-length-20352-cov-8.231319_pt1 | contig 20352 bp, 6 predicted proteins | sample MGYA00237861_ERZ511468 | MGnify/ENA primary metagenome ERZ511468 (study PRJEB26299, sample SAMN06266213) | sediment metagenome | isolation source: Hudson Canyon methane seep mesocosm | place: USA:Hudson...
TTTTTTAGGAGTCTCAATGAACGGTGAAAAATTCGTTGAATTGATAAAAACAGAATCACGTGATTTTACTATCGATTGGGCTCTAGGAAATAGGTCTGGTGTTTCTGCCAAGGTAAATACTTGGTTATCGAATCTTCCTGAAGAGCAGAAACTATTACTCAAAGAAGTTATTACGGAAGCATTAGATACCAGTATATTTCAGGTGCTAGAGATTATGGACGGTGTACATAGTAAAAACTCTACACCAATTGAAGCATCAAGTAGTAATGAGGCAATCTGTGGTAAGGGTATGCCGCAGCTACATGATTTATATGCAAATAAAATATTTTTTTCTACCATTTGTTCATAGAGCTCAAAACTACTTTTGTTTTTAAAAATATCGTAATCAATTTTGCGCGCATCATTAGTGAAACTATCACTGCTTTTTATTATATTTTCTATCTCATTTAAGCTTATTCTATCTGCAGGGTTTTTTTGTGTCATTTTAGAAATAAGATACCGTAACTTATCAGATTTGATTTCTGAAATATCTATGTTTAAACAACAATGAGCAAACATAGCATAGGAGTAAACACTTTTATCATCTAATTCATACGGTTTTTTGCCTGTGGTTAAATAATACAGTGTACATCCCAGTGAATATATATCACTGTTGCTGTCAAATTTCCCATAAAAGATTTCAGGAGCAACATAACTTACATCTGTTCTTATATGCAAAGTCTCATCTTCTTTTTTATTGACAGACAATCCCCAATCACATAAAAAATATTTGCCCCCATTTTCTAAAATATTACTTGGTTTTATATCATTGTGTATTATTTTTTGATTATGTGTAAACTTCAATATCAAAACCATATCTTTTAACATATCCAATACTTTTTCTTCATCGAATAAGCCATGATTTTTTACTTGAAACTTTAAATCTTGTCCATGTGCATATTCAAATAAAAAAAAGTAACGATTAGAATCTTCAAAAACACGTGCAAGGTTAATTGTATTTTTGCAAGAAGATACTATTTTATTGATATTTATTTCATTTTGAATTTTATATTTTTCGCTGGAGTCTTTTATTGCTTTTAAAGCATACTTTTTATTGGCATCTTTACTGTCTTCAACCAAATAAACATCGCTGTAACCACTGTTCTCATGTAGAGTTTTTACAACCTTATACTGCCCAACATTTTTAATGTTTTTATTATTATCGTAAATAATCATAGAGTAAGGGGAGAGAAAATTTCTCTCCCTATTTCCTTTTAGATATCTGTAACAGTTATATCTTCATCGATATAAACTGTCGCATCATTGTTTGTCCAAACGTCGAATGTTTCATCACCTTCAGTAACTTTATCATCTGATTTAATCCAGTTGTCATCAGCTGTATTATCATCGGTTAATCCGATTTCATCACCGCTGTCACCAAGGATTTTCAAGATATTGTCATCATCTGTCATGTTAAGAACATCTGAAATATCTAAGTTTTCTAGGTCGTTATGACCACTGTCATTTTGCATATCAATTACTTCGAGATTATTGATTTGATTATCAGCGCTTCCATCCAACAATAAATTGTCAAAGTTCATATCAATGTCATCTTCGATAATCAACGTATCCATTCCTTCACCAAAATCGATTTGGGCATCGTCTCTAATTTCAGCATCATTAACAGTATCTTCTAAATGAATCGTATCATCACCACTACCCATGTCAATTTGAGCATCGTCTTCAATATCATCAGCAACACTTAACGTATCATTACCAGCACCTGCATCTACAGTTGCTGTACCTTGAATATCATTGTCTACATCAAAGATGTCATCTCCACTGGTACCTATCATACTTTCACCAGTATCTAAGTTTCCACTGTCAGATAAAGTTATTCCTGTTACAGTTAAATCATCACATGTAGTAACAGTCGTAGTTTCACCACTGCTAGTTTCTGTTGATGTCACACTTGCAGTAATACCATTCAAGTCTGATGCACTGACAACAGCACTACTAAGCAAAGTAATCGTTGCAGCAGTTCCAGAAGTAACACTTACACTATAAGTACCATTGCCATTATCTGTTATACCAGATCCCGCTTGTACAGTAACACCCGTTGGAAGATTGTCAACGGTTATAGATGATAGGGTTTCACTTCCATCTGTATCTGTCAATGTCGCAGTTAATGTTACAGGGTATTCGTAAGATGAAGCTGTTTCATCTAAAGTTGAAGTCTCTGTAAACTCTACAGTTTCAATATTTTTAACTTCAATCGTATGTCCATCTTTTTCGTAATAATCTGTTGATCCACTGCCTTCAGTAATCGTATAATCACTCTCACTTCCTTCAAGAACTAATGTATCATTTCCACCTTTACCATCAATTTTATCCCAGTCATCTCCTGCGATGATGATATCATCATCACTATCACCTTTAAGTTTGGTTGTTGACGTTCCGGTATCATTGTCATTATTACTTGAAGTATCACTAAACTCTACGGTTTCAACATTTTTAACTTCAATAGTATGTCCATCTTTTTCATAGTACTCTTTACCGCCACTACCACTTCCACTTCCTTGTGTAATAGTATAATCACTCGCACTACCTTCAAGAACTAATGTATCATTTCCATCTTTACCATCAATTTTATCCCAATTATCACTTGCAACAATTATATCATCGCTGCCGCTTCCTTTTAATTCGGTTGTTCCATCTTCATAGTCATCACCTACATTAATAACATTGCTCGTAGTGCTTGTTATAACTGCATCTCCGATACTGATTTCCAATGTTGGAGCAGATGCTGTTGTATCTGTATCATCATTGCTAAGACCAGTTACATTTATAGTTACATTAGCACTGTCACTTCCACCTTCTCCATCACTGATAGTATAAGCAAATGATACATCTTGATTTTCTCCGGCATTTAAACTGTCAAGTTCATCACCTGGAGTAAATACAATTTTTCCATCAACAACAGCTGCTGTTCCAATTACTGTTCCACTGTCATTTGTTACATTTACTGTTTGTCCAGAACTGACATCTTGTCCTTGAACTTCAGAAATAGAAAGTGAATCACTTTCTGGATCCGTATCATTTCCAAGTACATCCACTGTGATTGCACTATCTTCATCTGTAGTTAGACTTTGTTCTTGTGTTGTTGTTACAGTTTGGGTTAAGTTTATATCATCTAAGTACATCCCTCTACCCGCGCCAGGATTAGCATCGCCCGTTTCTCTAAATTCAATTACTACAGATTCACCAGTACCTGTAAAACTAACAGCATCACCTGTCCATTCTAGAGAAGTATTTCCTGTCCCATCAACACTATATGTTCCTAAAACTTCCCCATCTACAATAACTTCAAATTGACATACATCTGCATCATACCCTGGTCTAGGGGAGAATTGAAAATCTAAATCATAAGTTGCACCATCTACTGTGTTAACAGTTCTGGAAATACTTGATGCATCGTCAAATGTATTACTATCATCAGTATTTAACTCAACAAAACCATCACCATCAGCTGCTTCATAACTTGTAGCACTCTCATTCCATACTTCTATTTTTTCGCCACTTGCGCTGCTCCAACCATCATAAGAGTCTTCAAAACTATCAGTTCCTTCAAAAGATGAAGAGAAGACAGTTGTCGTAGTGGTAACATCTACTGATGTTAAAGTATCATCTACAGCATCTGGTGCTTCATTTTCAATTATTTTATCTGCTATCTCAAAATTAACATTCAATACAACATCATTAAAGTCATTATCACCTAAATCTGGTAAATCTTCAATTTTAATAGTTGTACCGCCACTTCCATCACTTTCAAGTATGAAATGATCTGCTCCATCTGTATTAAAGGTAGGTGTATCGTGATATACAGGATAAGAGTCTGAAACAGCTGAACCATCTATTAACAATGTAGGAATATCTCCTGATGTATCAAAAGTAATAACACTGCTACCCTCTACCTGACTTGCACCATTTGCAATGATAAAGAATCCATACTCTGCATTTGGATTTAAATCATCTAAGTGAGTTCCACCCGTCATACCATTTTGATCATCTATTACAACTGTTGCAGGACTGACCGGGTTACCATCGCTGTCAATTTCATAATACCCTACTACATTTGAGTAAGATGCACTCTCTGATGTATATGTTAAGTCATTGTTAACACCTGCTATATCAATAGTCAATGTTGTTTCAACACTTCCACCATCTTCATCAGTCACAGTAATAGGAACTTCAATAATATTATTACTTCCTGCATCTAAACTGTCATAACTGCTTGCATCAAAGGTATAACTACCATCTGCATTTACAACAAGACCTTCAGGAATATCTGTTCCCGAAGAAACAGCAAATGTCAAGCTATCACTGTCAACATCGGTGGCATCAATTTGTCCTGTAACAATTGCATCTTCATTTACTGAAGCTGTTTCTGCCGTTGCATCTGGATTATCATTGACATCAGATACTGTAATTGTTGAAGTAGTAGTTGCTTCTGCGCCATCATCATCTGTTGTTGTAATTGTAATATCAGCTTCACCATGGAAGTTTGCTGCTGGAGTAAATGTTACTGTTCCTGCCACTTCATCGATAGTGACTGTTCCTTGATCAGCTGGTACTGAAGCAGTTGTTGAAACAATTGTTCCATCTACATCTGCTGCTGTGTATGCAACTGTTACGCTTGCACCATCTTCTGTTGTTGTTCCATCAACTGTAGTAATTGTTGGTCCATCATTGACATCAGATACTGTAATTGTTGAAGTAGTAGTTGCTTCTGCGCCATCATCATCTGTTGTTGTAATTGTAATATCAGCTTCACCATGGAAGTTTGCTGCTGGAGTAAATGTTACTGTTCCTGCCACTTCATCGATAGTGACTGTTCCTTGATCAGCTGGTACTGAAGCAGTTGTTGAAACAATTGTTCCATCTACATCTGCTGCTGTGTATGCAACTGTTACGCTTGCACCATCTTCTGTTGTTGTTCCATCAACTGTAGTAATTGTTGGTCCATCATTGACATCAGATACTGTAACATCAAAAGTCTGAGTAGCTATTCCACCATGCCCATCATCCACATTGACCGTCACAGTAGCTGTTCCATTAAAATCAGGCGTTGGAATAAATACAATGTCTCCATTTTCATTAATAGTTGCCGTTCCATTTGTAGCACTTACACTTGGTGTTAAAGTGTCATTATCAATATCTGTTGCTGTAAAACTGATTATTTTTGAACCATCTTCTTCAACTGTTTGAGTTGAAATGGGTTCAATTGTTGGGACGTCATTTTCGGGAGTTACGGTAATTAACGAAGTTTGAGTTGTTGTTGCACCATCATCATCTGTTGTCACAACAGTCATTGTTACTTCACCATTATAATTTGCAATAGGGACAAAGGTAATTGTTCCATCATTATTAACGATTGCCGTTCCTTGATCTTCAGGAACTGAAGCTGTCGTAGAAACTATGGTACCGTCAACATCTGCTGGAGTGAATGTAATAGTTGTACTTCCATCTTCGGCAACTGTTGCCGTTGATTGGACATCCAGTGTTGGAGCATCATTAACATCGTCAATATTTAGATTAATTATTTGAGTTGTAGTTGTACCATCTGCAGAGAGGATTGATATAGTAATAGTATCTGTTCCATTGTAATTTTCATCTGGGGTGTATATGATATTTCCATTTTCTGCTACGGTAATAGTACCGTGGGTTGCAGTTAAAGTTGAGCTGTCAATGGTTCCATCAATATCATTTGTGTTTCCTATTATTTTTGAATTATCTTCTGACGTTGTTGTATCTGTTATGATGGTCGTATTAGTTGGAGTTGTTGTCTCAGTTGCGGTATCTTCTATAATAGTTCCATCTGTTTCAAGACCTTGAGTTGTAACAGTTGTAAAAGAACTTCGTTCATCTGCTATCTCATTTCTAAACTCACGTCGGTCATGATCTGTGGTTATATCACCAAATGTAGTCGTTTCAGAATCTTGAACAACTTCTTTTGCGGGACCTGCTGCAGCAGCATCCAGTAACTCTTCATAGATATCAGAAATAGCCACAAATGTCTTTTCATCTCTTCCCACATCTTGAAATTTCAACTGGGTAAGTAAAGTATCAAAAAGACTCTCTGACTCACCACCTTGAATATTGTCCCCTATCAAGGTGACAATATTGTTTAAAATAAGCATTGTTCCATCAGGAAAAAGAAGCTTTAAACCTGTACTATCATTTATTAATTCTACATTTACATTTGCAGTAAGTTCATCAATGAATATTACATCACCAGGTAGTACGTTAATCGTAGCATCTTGTGTAAAATCTTCTAATCTGATTCTGCCAAATTTGTCAGTCACTTTTATATATTCGCAAGCCATAATAATTCTCCCACACATATTTATATACTATATATTTATATTTTAATACTATACACAATAAATTGCAATGTTTTTAGTATGATTTAATACGAATTTATGGGGAATTATAGAGTTTATGTTCTTTTATTATGCAACAGAACATAATAATAAGTGGGTAAAAAGAATGAATAAGGATTATTTTCTGATAAAACAAATAGTTATTTATCAATTCTTAAATCGTAAAGTGTTATAGCTACATTTTATATAACCTAGACTTATTAATAGAAAATCGTACTAATAAGTCTTTGTAATGTTAAATGTCCGTAATGGTAATGTCATCATCAATATAAACAGTTAAATCGTTACTGTTACTTGTCCATACATCAAATTCTTCACCCTCTTCTGTAATTTTTGTATCAGATTTAGTCCATAAAGCATCATCTCCTGCAATATTTAATCCAATTTCATCACCACTGTCTCCAACAATTTTCAGTAGATTTACATCATCTGTCATATGGAGTACATCAGAAATATCTAAATTTTCAAGTTTATTCGCACCCGTGCCGTTTTGCATATTAATGACTTCAAGATTACTGATTTGATTATTCTCACTTCCATCTAAAATCAAATTATCAAAATGTAAAACAATATCATCTTCAATAATAAGTGTGTCAAACCCTTCACCAAAATCAATTAATGAATTCTCAATTATATTTGAATCTTCTTCCATATCATCTAAGAAACGAAAAGTATCATCTCCACTGCCCATATCAATATCGATACGACCACTCACATCATTCGTATTAACTTCATCATCTCCCTCACCCACATCAACCGCTGTACCTTGAACATTTATAGTCACATCAGCACTGTCCGTTCCACCGTGACCGTCACTGATGGTATAAGCAAAAGTTACATCTTGATTTTCACCCACATTTAAACTGTCAAGTTCATCTCCTGGAGTAAATACAATTTTTCCCTCAACAACAGTGGCAGATCCGAGTATTTCTCCACTATCATTGGTTACATTTACTGTTTGTCCACTGTTTACATCTTGTCCTTGAATTTTAGATATAGACAAAACATTACCATAAATATTTGTATCATTACTAAGAACGTCAACCGTGATTGAACTGTCTTCATCTGTGGTAATTGAAGATTCAACGGTAGGAGCATAATCAGCTCCCCATGCAACACCAAGACCACTTTCGTAATTTTCTACACTCATACTCATTACTGCGCTTAAGGGATTAACTTCATAAATGTCATTTTCATCTATTGCATAAAGTTTGCCATCGGGTGAACTTGTCAAACCATATACAATATTCTGAGCTTGCCCATTATGGGTCATCGTACCAACTTCAGTTACGCTGTTGTCACTTAAATTAACTTTCACTAAAGTGTCATTTCCATAATGACTGTCTTTGTCTCCAACAATATATAATTCATTGTTAATAATTGCAATATCACCACCTGATTTAATGGGTAAATCAACTATTTTAGTTACAGTTCCATTTGTTAAATCTAATTCATAAAGTCCATTATCTGCATAACTTGCAATGTATGCGGTACCATCCTGTGCAATTTCAAGGGCATTTGAACCTCCCAGTCCAAGATTTGCGATAAAAGTTGTTTGAGCTGTTTCAGAGTCAATTGAATATAACTGACCAAAACCAATACCAAATAATGAACCATTATTATCATATGCAATATCCGTTAATGTTTGTCCTGTATTACCTATTACATTAACTTCTTGGGTTTCAAGATTAACAGTTCCCAAGTTTTTACTTGAATCAACAATATATATTAGACTTTCCGCAGTAGAAATTGTTATATCATTTACTGCATCAGGATCATTGGTAAGTCCCGTTACATTGATAGTTACATCAGCACTGTCTGTACCACCTGCCCCATCACTGATGGTGTAAGCAAAAGATACATCTTGATTTTCATCTGCATTTAAACTATCAAGTTCATCTCCTGGTGTAAACATAATTTTGCCATCAACTACAGCAGCTGTTCCAAGAACTGTTCCACTGTCATTTGTTACGTTGACTGTTTGACCACTGCTTACATCTTGACCTTGAACTTCTGTAATGCTAAGCACATCATTTTCTAGATCGGTATCATTTGCAAGTACATCTACCGTAATCGTACTATCTTCATTTGTAGATAAAGAGCCTTCCACATAATTATTTCCTGCTGATTCTATATCAAACAAAGTTTGGATTTCGTCAGATGATAACTCTCCATTAAAAACTTTTACTTCATCAATACTTCCATTAAAGTTAAAACTTCCATATTCTCGAGTTTCTCCACCAATAGTTATATCGTTGCCATCATTTGTTATATAGGCATTGTTATTATATGGACTTCCCATTACTTGACCTAGTGATTGTTCAACACCATCAATATATATTTCATTTTGAGTGACATTTCCATTTGTAAATACTGCTGTAATCTGATGCCATTCTCCATCGTTAAATTCTGTAGCATCAAAGCCATATAAATCTGACTGCCACGTGTTAAACCCTAGATTATTTCCATAAAATGTTAAATCATGGTGATCTGAACCTGCTAGCATTTCCCAGTCACTACCTTGAGATTCATGCTTAAACCACATAGTAATTGTAGTTTTTGCACCATAACTTGAATCTAAGTCTAAGTTTTCCATTACTGTAGCATTACTACTAAATACACCTGCTTCATTAACTTGTCCACTTGTACTTCCACTTGGTCCAGTAGTTCCAGAACCAGTATCAAAAGTAAGTTCACCTGCTAAAGTAGCATTCTCAGGTAAGAATGAAGTGGTACTATCATCAACAGCCTCTGGTCCATCATTTACACTTCCCACATCCACTGAAATAGCTTGAGTTGTTGTGCCACCCTCATTATCAGTGACTGTTAGGGTGACACTGTCTGTTCCATTAAAGTTCGCATTTGGAGTATAAGTGATATCTCCATTGTCTGCAATTGTTACTGTTCCATTCGTTGCACTTAAACTACTGCTTTCAATGGTTCCTTCTATATCACTTGCTATTGCAATTACTTGTGATACATCTTCTGTTACAGTTGTGTTTACTACGGTTATAACAGGAACATCATTCACACTTTCTACATTTAACGTAACTGTGGATATATCATTTCCACCTTGTCCATCAATGATTGTATACGTAAAAGTTGCTTCACCATTATAATTTGCATCAGGTGAAAAGACAACATTTCCATTGGCATCCAAACTTACGGTTCCATGAGATGCGTCTTGTACTGATATTATTGATAGAGTATCCCCATCTACATCGGTATCATTTGCCAATAATTCATTTGCATCTATTGTAAGAAAGGTGTCTTCATCGGTTGTAATTATCCAATCATTTCCACTGGTAATAGTTACATTATCAATACCCCAAGATTCATCAGCTATTGATTGATTTAAGGTAGAACCAAATCCAAGTTTAACTTGACCGTTCTCATCTACTGTTGCTTGAATACTATAGTGATGTACTTCTTCTTGTCCCCATCCTGTAAATTCATTGTTGGCAGTTTGCACTCCTCCATCTCTTTCCCCATAATGAGAATCTACAAACATAGATTCACTAGAAACTTCATTATTATTTGTAAATACTTTAAAACTTTCACCATCCCAACTATCTATTTCATACATATCAAACTCAATTGTTACTGTTTGACCCGTATGCTCAGTACCAAAATCAAATGTTTTTGAAACACCTTCGGTTCCACTCGTTCCACCAAATCTTCCCAAGAAGTCCCCAAATTCTCCATTTGTCTCAGTTACGGTATTGTTACTCCATCCAAAAGCTCCATTTTCAAAGTTTTCTGAAACAAGTATTTCTCCTTCTTTGCTACTGTCATCAACTGCATCTGGTCCATCATTAACACTTGCTACATCTACAGAGATTGTTTGAGTTGTTGTACCACCCTCATTGTCAGTTACTGAAACAGTTACAGTATCAGTTCCATTAAAGTTCGCATTTGGAGTATATGTAATATCTCCATTATCTGTTATTGTAACTGTTCCATTCGTTGCACTTAAACTGCTGCTATCAATTGTTCCATCAATATCACTTGTAGTGGCTATAATTTGGGATACATCTTCTGTTACTGCTGTATCTACAACTGTGATTGTTGGGGCATCATTTACACTTTCTACATTTAACGTAACTGTTGCAGTATCTTCTCCACCATTTCCATCGCTGATTGTATACGTAAAAGTGGCTTCTCCATTATAGTTTGCATCTGGTGTAAATACAACATTTCCATTGTCATCTAAACTCACTGTTCCATGAGATGCATCTTGAACTGAATTTATTGTCAAGATGTCCCCATCTATATCAGTATCATTTGATAACAAATCAATTGCATTTATTGTTAGGCTGGTATCTTCATCAGTTGTAATTGTTTCACTGTGTTCAAAAGAAATATCTCCAGTAAAAGATATCTGATAAGGTCCAAGATCTTGTTCGACATGATATTCTCTACCAAAATTAGAATTATCATTTTGGTCATTTTGTACTTCAGCATCTGTTAATTCCCATGAACCGATAGAAAGGGTATATTCACCAGCTGGCAAATCATCAATACTTATATATGAATCTTGAATATGTGAATAATAATCATTGGTTGAACCATCTTGGGTACCTTGATTACTATCATCACTTACTATGATTAAATTTCCACTACTGTCATACAGTCTCATCATTGTATCAATATGGTCTTTTTCACCATCACCATCAATATCAATAAAATTACTGCCACTCTCTGTTAATGTATCTATTGTCAAAGCGCCACCATTATGACTAAATTTCCAGTGATCAACACTAGAAAGAGCTTCACCTTCAGATACAATTTCACCTCTAACAACAGCTGTATCACCATCAGAGGAAACAATTTCCCCACCTTCTGGAATTTCATATGCAGTTGTAATTATAGTATCATCAACAGCATCTGGACCATCATTTGCACTTACAACATCAACTGAAATAACTTGAGTAGTTGTTGCACCATCATTATCGGTGACCAAAACAGTTACACTGTCAGTCCCGTTAAAATCTGCATTTGGAGTATAAGTTATATCTCCATTATCAGAAATAGTAACCGTTCCATTTTCTGCACTTAAAGAACTGTTCGCAATTGTTCCATCAATATCACTCACATTTGCTATTACTTGTGATACGTCTTCTGTTACTGTCGTATCAACTACTGTTATAACTGGAGCATCGTTGATATCATTGACTGTAATGGCAGAGGTTTGAATAACAATAGCACCATCATCATCGGTGGTTGTTACTGTAATCGTATCTGCTCCATTGTAATTAGCTTCTGGTGTATAAGAAATGGTTCCGTTTTCATTGACTGTGACCGTACCGTGTTGGGCTGTGGCAGTCGTTGTTACTGTTCCATCGATATCAGCTGCTGTAAAGGTAATAGAAGTTGTGCCATCTTCATCTACGGATTTTGTACTCTCAACAGTGAGTGTTGGAGCATCGTTGATATCATTGACCGTAATGGCAGAGGTTTGAATAACAATAGCGCCATCATCATCGGTGGTTGTTACGGTAATCGTTGCTTCACCATTAAAGTTAGCTGCAGGAATAAAAGTAATCGTTCCATCACCATTAACTGTGACTGTACCTTGTTCCACGGGTACACTTGCAGTTGTTGAAACAATTATTCCATCTGAATCACTTGTATTAAAAGTAATATTTGCACTTCCATCCTCATCTACAATTGCTGTTGACTGAACATTTAAGATAGGTGCATTATTGGTAGAAGAATCATCTGTCTCAACACTTGTAGAAGAAGTAGTATCAAACTCACGATGTTCATCAACAGTATCTTCTCTGAAATTACGTCTAGCATGTTCAGTGTTTACATTTCCAAAATCAACTACGTTGTCATTTTCAAGTATTTCCGATGATCCCGCTGCAGCAGAGTCTAATAAACTATAAATATCTGACATTGCAGCATATGTAATTTCACCATCGAGTTCTTGATTTAAAAATTGCAATTTAGTTAATAAATCATCAAACAAACTGACTTTATCTCCACCCTCTTCATTTTCAGCCAATAAAGAAAGAATATTTTTTAAAGTAATTTGAGTGCCGTCAGGGAGTTTAATAAGTAAATCATTATTATCTGTTATCATTTTAACCTGAATATTTGAAGTCAGTTCATTTATAAAAATTTTATCTCCGGGTTCAACATTGATAATTGTATCAGAGGATAACTCTTCAAGTCTAATTCTTCCAAATTTGTCGGTTACTTTTATATATTCACAGCTCATAATAATTCTCCCAAATACTTTGAATGTAATAACTATTCAATATTCAATATTAATGTTACACAGAAACATCAAATGTTATTATATAGTTACAACAATGTTAATATTTATTAACTTAAATATTGTAAAAAATTAGTGGGTTATTTGTTAATTATTACAAAAATATAACAATTTCTTGCATATTAATATGTAAAAAAACATAATAAAAGACAAAATTGCTGCTAAACGTGTTAATATATTTATAGAACATTGCCCCGCAGAGACCAATCTATCGATTCTGTTAATATACAAGAACCTCTAATCATCATCTTACTTTATATTTATTGTTTACATTATTTTATGTGAAGTTTGGAAATTTAATTTAGAGAAATTTGTCAGTTGTTGGTACATACCCAAAAGTCATAATAATTTTATTAATATTTTTTTATATTAATATTGAATACTATTGATAAAAGTACAACGTTTTTTATTGTTTGATAGAAAGAAAAAGGTGTTTAGGTTAGTTTTTCATACAACGAACAGGTAACCCTTCTGCTCTGGCACCAGTAGTCATAACGGCTTCAACTTTGTTAAAATCCAAATAGTAAGATTCTCTTTCATAAGCGCTGCTTGTCCACAGAGATCCGTTTTTTCCAATTCTTGTTACTTCACCTGAACATAATGTCCTAAACCCAGAGGAAGGTATTTTTAGAAAATTACTGAAAGCAGTATCAGTATTAGAAACTTTTGACATAACTGTCTCTGATTCTATTTCGTCTTTGGATGGGATTTTAAAGCCTTTTGGACAGACATTGTTTAATGCATCTGCACCTTTCCACAAATTATCATTTTGATCTATCCTCCAATCAAAAGTAGGACTTTTTTTAACAATAATATACATTCCATCTTTTTTCAAATCTTCTTTAACTCTTTTTTTTGTACTTAAGTCATTTGATATTTTTTCATGTCCATTGGTTTTTCTTCCCCATTGATAGTAGTCACCAAAGCATAATTTGTCATCCAATGCCTGACAGTCTCTTTGTGCACCAAGGTTTCTGTCCAACCATTGTTTATCTGTGATGGGGGAAGTGACAACTTTATATTCTAATCCCTTGAAGAAAATTGTTTGGGCATTTAAATAAACTGACAAAATCAGTAAAAAAGTAAAAAATTTCATAATATTCCTTCTGATTATCTGTAATTACATTTTTCTACGTTATTAACACTTGTGGTTCGGCTATTTTCCCCTAAACCTGATTCTTTTTCATTCTGTTTTGCACCAGATCTTCTTTCAAATCTTTCTCTTTTTTTAGAAGAGATTCTGGTTTTTCTACTCACTGGTTTGTTTCGTTGTTTTGTAACTGTATCTCCAGCATTTAATATAATGGTTTTGTTTCCAATTTTTAATTCGATTTTACCCTCTGGCACTAAGTAGATTTCTTCTTGGTCACTGAGCTCCAAACCAACAATTGTACCTCTGATACCCATAGAAGCTGTTTTACTTTTAAGTTTAAAACCTCTGGGATTAATTTTTCCAATTTTTCCTGTAATAGTTTTGAAAACTCCTGTTCCAAATTTAAAAGCAGCTTTTGGTTTTTTACCAATATCAAATAAATAATCTTCAACACTGAATGTTGAATTTTTTCCAACAGAAATCATTGTATTATCTTGAAAAACGAATTGAACTCTGGCATTATTCTTAGTTATGACCGTATCAAATTTTTCTAATTGTGATTTCAATTTTGCAGTTATAAAATCAGAACCTCTTTTGATTTGTACATCACCACTAATTGCCACGACCTTACCTATATTTGCATATAACAAAGAAAAAGAGAGAAAAAGCATCAGTAAAATTAATTTCATTTTAAAAACTCCGTAAATATTGCGAACATCTAATTATATCTAAGATGTGTAATTTTTAGCAAATATTATATATTTTTTATTTAGAGGTGTATCAAAATTGACCGCTTTATTTTTTAATTTATTATAAGAAAATGCGATTGTATCATTCTTCCGCCATCTACAATCAATAAAAGTGATATCTTTATTGTCATACCCAACTATATCAATCTCTTTGTCTTTATTATTCCACCAACTTCCAATTTTTACAGGGGTAAAACCAAAAAACTTTTCTGGTTCATTGGATATCAATTCATACACATAATTGCGATAGGCATCTGTTACCAATCTTTTACTAAAATCACGTCTGATATGGGATATTACTGAGTATAAATCATTTTTTCGTAATGTTGACATATTTGGATAAACATAACAAAACCAAAACTTTAAAAAATTGTCTTCAATATAATATCTTCCAAATTTACTTTTAAGTTTGTTATCATTGATGGGAATTTTCTTGTCAATAATCATCATATCAACCAATCTTTGGATGTATCGTGTCAAATAAGTAGATTTTACACCCAAGAAATTTGCGATATCTCCAATCTTGTTATTTCCTACTGAAATAGCATGTAAAATAGAAGAGTACGTGAGTACATCACTCAAATCATTTCTTAAAATATTCATACCCTCTTCAAAAATCCAACTGTTTGGTTGGAGAAAAATATCTTTTACATTTAAAATAAAATCTTTATTGATATCATAATTTTTTAAATAGTTTGGATTTGTTCCAAAAGCTGCATATATATACATCACGTCTGTTTTAGGTACATCTTTTATAACTTCTTTAATAATGTTAATATCCAATGATTTTAAGAAGATTTCACCAGAAGCTTTTTCATATATTTTTCTATCTTTAATGACACTTGAGTAAACACACGAGGATAAAACAAGTTGAATATTTTTATTTTTGAGCTCTTTATTCCAATAAGAAGAGATTGTATATAAAGCATTTTTATCAATTTTAATCATATTTTGAAAATCATCGATTACAATTACCAGTTTTTTTAATATTTTTTGACTGTTTATAAACTTCAAAATATCTTCTAACGTATCTAAGTTTTCTTCAGATTTTAAATTAAAATAATTTAATATATATTTGTAGAGATTCTTAAAAAATAGTTTTGGAATCATCTCTATACAAGAGATATATAGGACTTCTTTATTCTTTGAGTATTCATTGATCAGTGCGGTTTTACCTACATTTTTTCTACCAAAAATAAAAAACAGATCTGAGGTCGGCTGCTTGTAGTTATTTTCTAAAAGTTCTAATTCGTTAACTCTTCCTAAAAACATTATGAACCCTTACATAATTAATAGTGAATAATAAGCTTATAACACTTAATATTATCTTAGTTTTAATAATTTTATTTAAAATTATTTTTACAATTTACACAAAAGACAATTATAATTATCTTTAACCATTATAGTATCTATATATAAATACTATTCTAAAAATCAGAAATAACTATATCTTCATCAATATAAACTTTTGCATCATTACTGCTGTTTGTCCATACATCAAACTCTTCTCCATCTTCTGAAACTTTTTCTTCAGATTTGGTCCATTGAGCATCATCTCCAGAAACATTTAATCCAATTTCATCGCCACTGTCTCCAAGTATTCTAAGAATATTATCATCATCAGTGATATGCAAAACATCAGATAAGTCAATATTATCTAAAGTGTTATTCCCACTTCCATTTTGCATATCGATAACTTCTAGATTATTGATTTGGTTATAACTGTTTCCATCCAATGTTAGATTATCAAAGTTAAAAGAGATATCATCTTCAATAATTAAAGTGTCAAATCCACTACCAAAATCCATTTGGAAATTTCCACTTATTTCGGATTCTTCATCTGCATTATCTTTTATATGAATAATATCATCACCACTGCCCATATCTATATCAGCGCTACCTTTGATATCATCACCCACATTAATAGTATCATCACCACTGCCCATATTAATTTGAGATAATCCTTCAATATCATCAGCAACGTTTAAGACATCATCACCAGCACCTGCATTAACTATAGCATTGCCCTGAACATCCTTATCATTATCCATAACATTCAAAGTATCATTTCCATCAGTTCCAGTCATGCTTTCGCCTGAATCTAAATGCCCACTTTCATTGAGTGTAATGCCGATATTATCTTCATCCGTAGTCAGTGATGCTTCTGTATAATTATTTCCTGCTGATTCAATTTCAAATAGAGTCTGAACTTCATCCGCTGATAATTCTCCATTAAATACTTTTACTTCGTCTAAACTTCCATTAAAGTTATAGTTTGAGTATCCATCACTTTCACCACCAATAGTAATATCATTATCATCATTCGTTATATAAGCATTGTTACTACTTGGTCTTCCCATAACTTGATTTAATTCTTGTGATTCTCCATCAATATAAATTGCATTTTGAGTTACATCACCATTGGTAAATACTGCAGTTATTTGGTGCCATTCACCATCATTAAACTCACTGGCATCAAAACCATATAAATCACTCTGAAAAGTATTGAAACCTAAATTATCACCATTGAATGTTAAATCATGATTATCAGACCCAGCTAGCATTTCCCAGTCTCCATCACCTTGAGATTCATGTTTAAACCACATAGTTATAGTTGTTTTAGCGCCAGCACTTGAATCTAAATCCAGATTTTCCATTGTTGTTTTAGTACTATTGAAGCTCCCAGCCTCACCAACTTGTCCATCACTATCTGTTCCACTTGGTCCGGACGTTCCTGAGTCACTATCAAAAGTCATCTCACCTGCTAAAGTTGCATTTGAAGGTGAAAATTCAACACCGGTATCATCAGTTACTCCTGTAACATTCACAGTAACATTAGCACTATCAGTTCCACCTTGTCCATCACTGATTGTATACTCAAATGTTATATCTTGATTTTCTCCATCATCTAAACTGCTAAACTCACCTGGAGTAAATTCAATTTTTCCATCAATAACCTGCGCTGTACCAATCACTTCATCATCACTGTTAGTCACATCTACAACTTGACCAGAACTTACATCTTGTCCTTGAATTGCAGATACAGATAGTGTTCCGCCATCACTGTCACTGTCATTTCCAAGAACATCAACAGTAATTGCACTGTCTTCATCTGTACTTAAAGATTGTTCTTGTGTCGTTGTAACAGTTTGAGTTAATGAAATATCATCTAAAAACATTCCTCTACCATAATCCATATTACTTGAAGTCCCTGATTCCTTAAACTCAATTATAACTGCCTCACCCGTACCAGTAAAACTCACTGAATCATTTGTCCACACAACAGAATTGCTTTCAGAACCATCTGCATTATAAGTTCCAACTACTTGACCATCAACAACAATATCAAATTGACAAACTGTCTCATCATATCCAGGTCTGGGTGAGAAATTAAAATCTAGTTCATAATCAGCACCCTCCACTGTATTTACAGTTCGAGATATACTTGATGCATCCGTATGAGTATTGGTTGCATCGGTATTTAACTCAATGTATTTTTGACCTTCGACTGCATCCCCACCGTATTCAGATTCATCTCGTACTTCTATGGCTTCACCTGTAACTGTATTTGTCCATCCATCAACATTTCCATCTGTATCTAGTACAGTATCATTTGAATCCAAATGTTCTTCAAAAGATGAAGAGAAAACAGTTGTTGTTGTAGTTACTTCTGTACTAATAGTAGTATCATCAGTTGCTACAGGGCCTTCATTTAAATCAACTGTATGAGTCGAAGTTCCAGTTGATGTTACTGTATTTCCAGCCACATCACTTGAAGCAACACTAACTGTAAAGTCTGCATCATTTGCTAAGTCTGAACCTGCAACTTCTGCACTCCAAGATCCATCTTCCTCTACTGTTGCTGTATATTCTGTTTCATTTACTGTGAAAGTTACAGTATCACCAGAAGCAATGTCTCCACCTGTTGCATCACCACTTACAGTGATTGTTTGTCCTGATTCTGCTGAATTAATGATATCATCTGTTGTGATTGCATCTACACTTACAGATCCAATATCTGCTGTTGTATCAACTGTGATTGTTTGAGTTGTAGTTGCACTATTCCCTGAACTGTCCGTTGCTGTTATTGTTAATGTTTGTTCTCCATTATCTAATACAGAAGTTTCAATTGAATAATTTCCATCTGAATCAACGATTCCAGAACCAAGGACAATTCCAGCTGCACTTGTGATTACTATTGTGGCACCTACTTCACCTGTCCCAGTAATCGTTGGAGTATTATCACTTGTGATGTCATCCGTAGTTGAAATTCCAGTATCACTTGAATCGGCTAAATCTGCAGTTGGGTCAACAGTAGAGTTATCTGTGCCAGGTACATTCACACTATCGTTGTCACTTACTGTTACCTCATTATTATTTGAACTCTCAGTTGCTGTGGCACTGATACCTAAAGTAAAGTCGCTGCTTCCCTCTGGTACTGTTAAAGTAATTGCATCCTCAATACTTACAGAGTCATTTGGAATAACAACACTCCATGTACCATCTCCATTGTCTGTTAATGTATATTCATCACTACTTAAAGTGGCTCCATCTGGTACATTTGTAATCGTTACAGTTAAAGTTTCACTTCCATCTGTATCTGTAAGTGCTGCTGATATATCCACAGGATAAGAAAAAGACTCAATAACATCTGTTGTAGGAGGTTCAACTTGTTCAACTCCACTTTCAACCATCCATTTACCATCTACTAAGGCTGCACCCTTAGCCTCCATGGCATCAGTATCAACAACTTGTACTTCTTTACTCATTGGTTCATCAGAAGCAGGAACTAAATCTGACACATTAGTAGTTCCCGTACTACTTTGAATATTGATATCACTGGTAACACTTAGTTCAGTACCATCAGGTGCAATAGCAGTAAAAGTTACATCATCAACAATTGTTTTTGACAGTGTCATATTTTGAACTACATAAGTTCCACTACTACCAGTCGATGTGATTTCAAAATGATGTACAGGAACATTAGTTGTAAAAGAGTAAGTATCCGAATAACTACCCGATTCTCGATAACCACCTTCTGAGTTTATTTCATTTCCATTCTCATCATATGCAGTAATTAATATTTCAGTAGCTCTACTACTTGTTTCATCAAAATAACTACCAAGACCATCCAATGTGAATTCAACTTGATTTACTTGCTCTCCCTCAATAGTTACAGTCAGTTTTTCACTTTGGTCAAGTCCATTATTATCATCGTCACCTATTCCTGCACCCTTATGACTTCCACTACCATTATATGCGGTTAATTGTCCACCTGAGCTAGTTGTTGTAACAACTAAATCACCATCTGAATGAACAACACTTTTACCATCGCCACTGACTGTTCCCCAATCAGAAACATCTGCATGACTTGTAAAGCTTCCTGTACCGATATTGTCTCCAAAAGTTCCAATTTGTATATCTCGTGTTCCATCAGATACTGAATCATCTGGCACAAATCTAACATCTAAATCAGCATCATATTCTTGCCCAACAACCATCTCATTCCAGTTTCCATCTTGAAATACTTCAACTGTACCATTTTGAGGAGCATCATCAAGTCTAATATTTTCAGCAATTCCAACTTCTATAGTTTGTGTTTCATATATCTTGGCTGTCTCTTCATAAGAAGTTTGATAATAGTTACCATCTTCCCCCTGAGTGATGCCTTGTTCCTCTACAGCATTTGTATCAACAACTTGTATAGTATTTATTGTTGCTTCTCCCACATCAATAGAAACTATTGGCGCATCTGCAACTGCTGATACCGTTATTGTTGATGTTTGTGTTGCTGTTGCTCCATCA
>ENA-ORXI01001220-ORXI01001220.1-sediment-metagenome-genome-assembly--contig:-NODE-1220-length-20337-cov-8.802024_pt1 | contig 20337 bp, 22 predicted proteins | sample MGYA00237861_ERZ511468 | MGnify/ENA primary metagenome ERZ511468 (study PRJEB26299, sample SAMN06266213) | sediment metagenome | isolation source: Hudson Canyon methane seep mesocosm | place...
AAAACTAAAAAACATATGATGAAAGAATTTAAAGATACAAATCATTAGAAAAATGAAGATTTATAGTAGGACTACATTACCAAGAATCAGCTGGTTTACCAATTTCTTTTAAAAAATCTTTTCTTTTAATACCTATGCTTAAAATAACCATCTCTTTTTCTACACCGTGATTTATATCTTCTATTATAGAATAATCACTTATGTTTGTTATAAATATAATAGCAATTAAAAGTACGAGTAAATTCCATTTTAATATTTTTTGCATCTTAATTCCTTTATCTTTATAATTAATATAAAAGTATAATAAAATATTGTGGGAAGATTGTGTTGAGTTAAGAAGATGAAAGATTTTATATAATATGTTAGAATTAACTTAAATAATCTTATCTAATACAAAAGGTAAGCACTCGTTTTTTTATATTGTGTATACTTCGGTTTTTAATATGGAGAATGAAATAATGAATAATAAAAAAATTTTAGTAATTGGGTCGAGTCGTGGAATTGGAGCTGAGATAGTAAAATACTTTTCAGATATAGGTCATATAGTTTTGGGCGTTTCAAGAACAAAATCTAAAAACTGTGAATGGATTCAAGGTGATATTTCAAACAATTTAGGGATAAAGACATTATTAACTACTATTTCCAAAGTTAAAATTGATACATTAATTTTTGCTAGTGGAGTATGGGAAAAATATGGTTTTATGGATGAATTTGATTTTAAAAAAACTAATGATATTGAAACTCGTCATATTATGTCCGTAAACTTAATCGCTCCTATAGAAATAACAAAAGGTGTGGCAAAAAATCTTTCGTTATCTTCAAATCCTAGAGCAATTTATTTAGGTGCTTTATCAGGAATAGATCAATTATCGTCATCTCAAGTTGCATACAGTGCTAGTAAATTTGGTCTGAGAGGAGCGATTCAAGGTTTAAGAGTTGCTTTAAAAGAAGAAAATATTGGTTTTACAGTTATCAATCCAGGTAATGTTGGTACAGAAGAGGTACTGTTAGATATAAAAGAAGGACGTTTTGAAGACCAAACACCTATACCTATGTCTGATATTATTTCATCAATAGAATATATACTATCTGTTTCTTCAAGTGTTGAAATTGCAGATATAAACCTAATACAAAAATAGCCTACAAGAGTATTTTTAACTTAAATAGATTAACTATATGTAAATTTAGTTAATCTAGTAGTTTTAAAATATCATCAATACTATCTAATAATCTTTGATTATTATCTTCAAGTTTAGAGACTACTTTTATTCCATTAAATAACGTAAATAATAAAAAAGCTATTGATTTTATATCTTTATCTTTACTTATCTCCCCATTTTTTTGACCTTTATGTAAAAAATCATAAAATAATGTTTCATAAAAATCTTTATTTTTTTTAAGTAATTCATTTACATATTCATTTTCATTTGCAACTTCATTTGTAGAATTAACAGCAAAACATCCTCTTGTATCAATCTCTTGACCTTTTTCTCCGATAAACGCTAGGAATATATTTCTAATTCCTTCTTTTACGTTATCTTGTTTGGAGATAAATTCTTTTGTCCCCTCTTGATAAATCGAACAATATAAGAATAATGATTTATCAAACAGATTTTTTTTACCACCAAAAGTATCATATAAACTACCTCTATTAATCCCTAGGCACGTTACCATATCTTGCATAGATGTTGCGTTGTAACCTTTTTTCCAAAATAATTCCATGGCTTTATGTAAAACTTCATCTTCATTAAACTGCTTAACTCTTGGCATAATATGTTCCTATAAATAGTTATTCAAGACCATTATACCTAAGATATAATTAGCCTTTGAATTAAACTTTTATAAAGTTCTATAGTAATGGATTAATATTCATTCCACCATCAATGTTGATTTCTGATCCTGTAATAAAAGAAGAATCTTCAGATGCTAAAAAAGCAACAAGATTGGCAATATCTTCTACTTTGCCAAAACGTTTTAAAGGTATTCTGTTTTGCATTACTTCTGCAAATGTATTAAGTTGCTCTTCTTGCATACCAGTTTTTTGAAATATTGGAGTCATTGTTGGACCTGGATTAACAGAGTTCACTCTTATTTTCTTAGGTGCAAGTTCTGTAGCTGCTGTTCTTGTATATGAATTTAAAGCAGCTTTTGAAGCTCCATAAATAGCTGTATTTGCCATACCTGTATAAGCATTAATTGATGAAAGGTTAATGATTGAAGCCCCATCATTTAAAATAGGCAAAAACTTTTCTGTTGTAAATACAGCACCTTTAAAGTTTATATCCATAGTATTATCAAAAATGTTTTCTGAGATACTTCCTACAGGAGCAGGAGCAAAGATACCTGCATTTACAAATAAAATATCGATTTTTCCATATTCAATTTTCACTTTTTCTACTAATTTATCCATTGCATTTAAATCAGTTACATCAGAAACTATCCCTTTTGCATTTAATTCTTCAGCTGCTTTAAAAACTCGTTCTTCATCTCTTCCTGTGATAATTACATTTACACCATTCTCAATTAATTTTTTTGCACTTGCATATCCAATCCCACTGTTTCCACCTGTTACTACTGCTACTTTTTTATTTAAATCTTTCATTGTTTTACCTTTTTTTATATTGGAACGTTTGTTCCACAATGAAAGTGTATCATAAAAAAACGAACGTTCCAAATAAAATTAAACTATTCGAAATAAGAAAAAACAAAAATTACTCTAAATACGATAGATAATGGATTGAAGGAAATAAAAGAATTTATAAATTTACGACTACTAAAAAAATAAAAGTTTGAATTAAATCTCTTTTGTGATTAATAAAAGGAGATTATTGTAATATACGCCATAAGTAGGAGTATCAAGAATGAACACATTAGATAAGAAAGAAATAGAACAACTAGTAATAGAAAAATTAAAAACTATAAAAGACCTTGAACTTCCAGTTAATATTTATGAATTAGGACTTATTTATAAAATTAGCATAGAAGATATAAATGATAAAATGCAAGTTACTATTGAAATGACTACAATTCATTCTCAATCTGGTAGTACAAAACCTATTACACATTTAGTTAGAAGTGCAGTTGAAACTATAAATGAAGTCGATGAATGTAACATTAAGTTTGTATTTATACCTAAATGGGATCTCTCTATGATGTCAAAAGAGGGCTTGGAGAAGTTAAGAAATGCAGATTCTTTAAACTACCAAATGTAAGATATAAAAAAGTAATTTGAAAGTTATTAAATTAGCTCCAATCATCAAAATGACCACTAATACGCACTGAGTTAATTATGGCCATTTTTATCTGCTAATTAAAAGCTATAAAAAACTTCTGGAGGAAGCTCTTTTAATACATCTTTACCTGCAATAACTTTGATTTTTGATACTACATTACTTTCATCATAATGTACTAAAATAATTACTTTATCACCAACAGTACCTTCTTCTGGTTCAGCTGCCATTAATTCATATAATCCAAAAGTAACAACATTCAATAAAACATGTCCCGTAATACGAGCAGTAGTTAAAGTATCACTATATCCTTGTATAAATACATAAGTGTCTTTTTTATTACCTTCATTATCAATTATAGAATCAACAGGTTTTCCGATTTCTTTTATTAGTTTTTCTCGCTCAACTCCTACACTTAACACTGATAAGTCTTTTTGAACACCTTGTTTTAATTCATGTTTTACAGAACAACCACTTATTACAATCATTAATGCACCCGATATTAATAATACTAATAAATTTGATTTAAAATTATTTTTCATTTTTACATCTCCATGTATATTTTATTTAGATGAAGTAGTATAATAAAAAATTATGTGAAGATTATGTGGTTTGTAATAGTTTACGAGTTTGGTAAATAAATATTAAATAAAACTCCATCTGGAATATTTTTCACTTCTAATCTTCCATTCATATGTTGTTCAATAATTACTTTGGACATGTATAATCCAATTCCCATACCACCTTCTTTAGTCGTAAAATACGGTTCAAAAATTTTCTCTAATATTTTCCCATCAATTCCTAAAGCATTATCACTTATAGACAATATTATCTCTTTTTTGGATTGAATAATATCTGCATTGATTTTTGGTTCTTTAATATCTTTATTTATAAACTCTTCTTTTGCATTATTTAATATATTAAAAATTACTTGTGAAAATTCATTTTGGTATGAGTTTATAAATATCTCTTTTTCACAATTTATATTAACTTTTATATTATGATGTTTAAATGTTGCATCTAATAAATTATATGTAACATTTAAACAACCACAGATACCAAATTTTTCTATTTGTTTATTTGTTTTAAAGAAGTTACTAAAATCATTTATTGTATTTGACATAAAATTTATTTGACTATTTATCTCTTCTGTTTTTTTATCAAAATATAAAGGAGTTAATTTATTTTGTTCATACGCAGCTTTGAGATTCATATTTGCATAAGATAAATGAGTTAATGGCTGTCTCCATTGATGTGCAATATTTGCAACCATGTCACCCATAGAAGCTAATTTACTTTGATGTATAGATATCTGCTCACTTTTTTGTTTTTCTTCCTCTATTAACTTTATTTTATACCCTAAGGCAAAAGAAAAAATCAATGCCTCTGAAGGAAAAGCAAAATGTAATAAATAGACTCCATTTAAATCAATGGCATTAGTATCAACAATAAAAATACATATAAAAAGTATTAACCACCCAACAAGATAAAATAATGCGGGTTTATTTTCTTTTTTAACAATTAAAATAGCAGATAAAACCAACAATCCTACAGGTAAAAAAGTAGGTAAAATTTTATAAAATAAAGTTGATTCATTAAAAACTATTATAAAAGAATCAATAAATGTTAAAACCAATATAACTAGTAAAGTTTTATGCATAATAGGTATCACTTTTTTAGTATTTAAAAACTCAGTACTAAATAAAATTGAAAATATAATAATGATGTTAACAGTAAACTCAAAAATATTAAAATATTGATACATTAAATAGATGTATATAGGTGGTGTAGCAATGATTACTAACATTATGATAGAAAAAAATTGTAGAGATGAATAATATAAAAATGACTTTTGTCTATTAAAAAAATAAAATGCTAAATTATACAATAATGCACAAAACATAATTCCATAAACTATCCCATAAAAAAGTTTTTCATGGCGCATCAAATACTTATAATCAAATTCACTATACATATTTAATTGAAATATAGGATTATTATTTTGATAATCAACAGAAATCAGCAAAATATCAGGTATCTTTTTAGTAATTTTGAAAACTGGAAAATTATCCATCATTTCATACTCTAAATTTGATGATGTTAAATATTCTCTAGGTATCAGTATTTTTAAATAAAAATTTTCATCTTCTAATAATTGGGTATTTAATACAAGCTTTACAGTAAAAACTTTTGTATCAAAATCAATTAAATCTTGAACTGGTTTGAATATTTTACCATCTGTAGATATCGAAACATCTCCAACTATTGACTCTTTAAGAGAGTTTGAATACATATTAAACGTAAATAATACTAAGATTAAAAGATATCTCATTTAAAAATTATACTCCAATTTGATAACCAATTCCAGAAATATTAATAATACTTTTTTTAGATATTTTTTTTCTTAACTCTTTTATTGTTGCTCTTAACGCATCATCACTCATAAAATCACCCCAAACATAACTATTAAACTCTTCATATTTCACAGCTCTATTTGAATTTTTAATCAATAACTCCAATGTCAATAATTCTTTTTTTGTTAAAGTTATTCTTTGAGTATCACAAAATAAAGTTTGATTATAGATATCAAAACGAAACTGTTCATCAATTTTAAATATACTATTTTTCTTTTCTAAATCAAGTAAACAAGTTTTTAACACAGGTAAAATTTTATCAGCTGTTATTGGTTTTACTAAATATTTTATAAGTCCCAACTCTACAGCTTTCAGTAAATAAGATGTTTCCAAAAAAGCTGTAGCTACGATAATTTTTGTTTTATTATCTTTTTCTCTTATTTTTAAAACCATATCTAAACCATTGAGTTTTGGCATCTTGATGTCAGTAATTATTATATCTGGTTTAATTTTTTCATAAACTTTTAAACCCTCAAGTCCATCTTTAGCTCCATAAACATTATCACAATAAAATCTCAAATATTCAACTGCATTTTCTCTGATAACATCTTCATCATCAATATATAAAATTTTTAAATTTTTTAATTCTTTCATTTGTGATTATACACTATTTATAAATAATATAAAAAGAATTTCTTGTACATTTAAAACAAAAATAAAAGTTATAGCTCTTTTATAAGATTTTTTAGAATAATAATGTATCCTATTTTATTAATTAAATATTTAAAAAGGCTATATAATACTAAATAAATTTAAAAAACTATTATTAGATAATACAAGTATGACTGATGACGAGTGGAATATAATTGAATCAAAGTTAAAAATTATCAATTACAAAAAGAATGATATCATTCTTAATATTGATGAAGTCTGCGATAAACTTCGATTTATTAATGATGGTATCACTCGTATGTATTATTTTAATGAAAATGCTAAAGAATTCACTTGTCATATATCATTTAATGATAGTGAAAATCTTATTGACAATTTTTCTATAGATTTTCATAGTTTTACTACTAAAACACCTACAATCTATGAAATAGAAGCACTAAAAGACACTCAAATAGTTGAAATAAGTTTAAATGATTTAACACAACTATCTTTACAAACAAACGTACTTGAACAATTATCAACAAAAGCCAGTTTACTAATACACTCCACAATGAGGGATGGTTTGATAAGTAAAAATGTATCATCAAACACTCAAAGATATGAGGAGTTTATCAAAAGATACGAACCAATTTATAACAAAATCCCTCAATACATAATAGCTTCATACTTAGGTATAACTCCCGTTGGACTAAGTAAACTTATAAATAAATAACTATTTATAGGTTTTGTTAAACTAGTATAATGAAATAAATATCAAATAATTCTATAATCCTTTTATAAACAATCAAAAGGATAAAAAATGCAAAGAAGAGATTTTATAAAAATTATGGGTGTTACATCTAGTGTTATTTTCGTACCAAGTATTTTAAATGCATCTGACGATAAATATATGGATAAATACTGTGATAATGATGTTTTAAATAATTGGGACGGACATAATATAAATGAACAAGATATTAGAATAAAAGTCTTATCTTATGCAATATTAGCTCCAAATCCACATAATAAACAATCATGGCTTGTTGATTTAAAATCAAATGATACAATAGAATTATATGTAGACCAAAGTAGGCTCTTACCCCACAGTGATCCATTTCATCGGCAAATACACATAGGACAAGGTACATTTTTAGAAAATCTATCTATCTCAGCTTCACACTTTGGATATAAAGCTGTAATATCATATTTTCCACAAGGTGAATATGATAATATCATTGTAGAAAATAAAGCAATCGCTTCTATAGCTTTACAAAAAGATAGTTCTATTCAAGAAGATAAACTTTTCAATAGTATACTAAATAGACACTCAAATAAAAGAGAATATGAAAATAAAAAAGTAGAACAATATAAAATTGATCTATTAAAAAGCTCGATAAATGATATTAAAAATAACGATTATAAGCTTCAAATTGAAGATGACACAAATATCGTTTCGAAATATAGAAAAATATCTATACAAGCTATGAAAATAGAATCATCAAATAAAAAAGCAAATTTAGAAACTATAGAGATGTTTAGATTTAATGATGAAGAGTTAGAAAAATACAAAGATGGCTTTGGATTAGCACAAAGTGGAAAGTCTAGTATAGCTAGGTTTTTTATAGAAAACTTATTTTTATCGAGAAAGAAAGCTTTAAAAGATCCAATATCATTTGGTAATTCAGCTATTGAGATGACGCAAAATCAAGTTAATTCTACTAAATCTTTTGGAACACTTACAACAAAAAGTAATACAAGACTTGACCAAGTAAAAATAGGTAGAGTTTATGCAAGATTAAATTTATTGGTAAGCTCTATGAATTTAGTAATGCATCCTATGAGTCAAGTATTGCAAGAATATCCTGAAATGAAACAGTTACAAAAGGACTTTTTAGCTGTAACAAATACAAAAAAAGATGAAACAATACAGATGTTTTTTAGACTAGGATATGCAGATGAAACGACACATTCACCAAGAAGGGATATAAAAGATATTATAGTATAAAATCTTTTTAAAAAATATATTAAACTAAAAGTATCAAACAAAGGAATAATCATGAATTTTCAAGAAATGTCAGAAGAAGAAATATGGGATATTGCAAACCCAATTATGGATAACCTAATGCAAGCATCAACAGATATTGATCATGCAAGACATGTACAGGATTTTACAGATAGAGCAAAATCAATTGTCACTAAAGAACATTTAGAACGTGTCTGTACAAAATATCAATTGGAAAAAGGTCATTGGGAAAAAAGAGAACCTATTGCTGTACTTCGTAGACCTGATTCAGTTGCCGTTATTTGGAAACAATTTTGCTCTAAAGCAAAAGGTGAGTACGTAGCTGAAATTGTTTTAACTCATAATCAAGGAAGATATTTAGTTGATCATGCAATGGTATTTTAATATGAAATACATCCAAAATATTAAGGTCAGAAATGATTAAAATTTCAAATAATGATATGAGACAGTTATGGCTAAAAACAAACGGTCTACAAAATACCGACAATAAAAAACTTAATCTATTACAAATCATAAAAGATCTAGGGTTTGTACAACTTGATACTATTCAAAACGTAACTAGAGCACATCATCATATTTTATGGTCAAGAAATAAAAAATATAAAGAACATATGATAGATGACTTACTTTTAGAAAAGGGAAATATCTTCGAACACTTTACACATGATGCATCAATACTGCCAGTAGAGTTTTATCCTATGTGGAAAGGTCAATTTAAGAGATATAAAGAAAAACTTGATAAATCAAAATATTATAAAAATCTTTTAGACGATGAGGGTCAAAAAGATATATTAAATAGAATCAAAAAGGAAGGTGCCTTACATACAAAAGATTTTGAGAGTAAAATTATCGGTGAAAAGGAGATGTGGACAAGACCAATACACAAAGCTACTTTAGATTATATGTGGTATTGTGGAATTCTAAGTACTGCATATAGAAAAAGTTTTAGAAAATATTATGACTTAAGTGAAAACATAATTCCAAATCATATATTAAAGACCTATATACCAGAAGAGGAAAGAATTCATTGGCTTTGTACTGAAGCATTACATAGATTAAGTATAGCAAGTGCAAAAGAGATAAAAAATTTCTGGGATACACTTACTATAAAAGAAGTAAATAATTGGATTAAAAATAATCCAGATAATTTAAGAGAAATAGAATGGGAAAATAACGAAGGCAAATACATCAAAAGTTTCACCCCAGTAGATATTGAAAATAGGTTAAAAAATAAAGAACAAAAAAATACAAAAATACAGATTATTAATCCTTTTGATCCAGCAATAAGAGATAGAATAAGACTAAAAAAAATATTTAATTTTGATTATAAAATAGAAATATTTGTACCAAAAGAAAAAAGAATATGGGGATATTATGTATATCCTATACTTGAAGGTAATACATTTATAGGAAGAATAGAATTACAAGCTAATCGAAAAGAAAATCAACTAAATGTTATTAATTTTTGGAAAGAAGATGGTGTAGTTTGGGATGAAGAAAGAGATAACGAATTAAACGAAGAATTATCTAGTTTAGCTTTACTTATTAATATTGAAAATATAATTTGGCTATGTTAGGTTCTAACAAAACAATATTAAACTCAAAAATTACAAGTTTAGTAAGTCCTACTTTATAAAGAAAAATGTTTAGTAAATTTGAATCTGTATCACTTTTCATTATATCACATATAATGATATGATATTTGACATGGTATAATCTTTAATGATACTATGCCAAATAAAATAAAAAGGATATACTATCGAAACTTTTACACTAACACTTTTATTATCAATATTTATGTTTTCAATTGCAACATCTATGACACCCGGTCCAAATAATATCATGCTTTTATCTTCAGGTTTAACATACGGATATAAAAGAACTATACCTCATGTTATGGGCGTAGTTATTGGTTTTCCTTTAATGACAATTTTTGTTGGTCTTGGATTAGGTGAATTCTTTAAAGTTTATCCTATTGCTTTTACAGTATTAAAAGTGGCAGGAATACTTTATTTATTGTGGCTTGCATGGAAAATTGCAAACTCTACTCCAGAACTTAATAAAAATAATGAGGATTCACAACCGTTAAAATTTGTACCTATTGTATTATTTCAATGGATAAATCCTAAAAATTGGATTAAAATAATCACTGCTATGTCTGTTTACGTTACTTCAGTTGAACATGCAACTATGCAGATAATGATTATTACAAGTATATTTTTTATTACAGTATTTTTATCTGCAAATTCATGGGCTCTTGGTGGAGTTATATTAAACAAACTAATAAAAAGTTCTGTGGGAATTAAGAGATTTAATGTCATTATGGCAATACTTTTGGTACTTTCAATAGTACCTACAATATTTGAATAAAAGGAATTATAAGTGAAATTAAAAATATATCAAATAGATGCATTTACAGACAAAGTATTTTCAGGGAATTATGCTGCTGTTATTATAGTAGAAGAGTGGTTATCAGCTGAACTGATGCAGTCAATAGCAATGGAAAATAATCTTTCAGAAACTGCATTTATCAAGAACACTACAAATAATACTTATGAGATACGTTGGTTCTCACCTTTAAATGAAATCGACTTTTGTGGTCATGCTACACTAGCTTCTGCTTATGTATTATTTGAGCAAAATCCTACAATTAAAGAGGTCGTATTTACTGCAGCTGCTGTTGGTAGTTTAAATGTAAGCCAAGAAAAGGACGGTTATATTAAAATGGTATTTCCAAATAGAAAACCAAAAGAAATTGAAGCTGTTCCAGAAGCAGTTCTAAAAGGCTTATCAATAGCTCCAAAAGAGGTACTATTAAGTCAACAAGCTTATTTTGCTATTTATGAAAATGAAGATGATATTTATAATGTACAACCAAATCTAGAAGAACTTAAAAAATTAGCTCCTTATGATTTAGTTGTAACAGCACATTCAAATGAATATGATTTTATATCAAGATATTTTTGGCCTGCAAATGGAGGGGAAGAGGATCCAGTTACTGGTTCTATTCATACAGGGCTTGCTCCGTATTGGGCAGAAAAATTAAATAAAAATGAATTAAAAGCATTTCAAGCTTCTAAAAGAGGTGGATTATTACTTTGTAATGTAACAGATAAAAATGTGATTTTATTAGGTAAAGCTGTTAAATATCTTGAAGGTTATATTGAAATATAAAAGATAAAAAGGGGATAAAAAAGTCTTACTTAAATCCCTTTTTTAATAGATATTTTTAGTGTAATAGAAGATATAAATAATAAAATATTTATCATTAAACAATCAACTTCGAATATGTATAATACTTAAAGACTGTAATAAGAAGAAAGCCCCATATTAATAGTCTATTGTTTTTGATATAAAATACATTTTGTAAAGTTAAATAGGACATTAAAATTTATACAAAAAATATTATTTGTTATAGTTTTATTTATCTTTAAATCATAACAATAATATTTAATAATCTTTTTACTTAAAATAGAAATATTTACTATTTTACTCTAATTTGTCGAATCTCTTGTTTAGAAAATTCTCTTCATTATATCTATATAGAATCATTTAAACAAAATAAGATATAATAATACTTATGAGAATAGATAAATTTTTAAACGCAGTAAATATTACAAAAAGACGAGCAGTCGCTGAAGATATGTTGGCACATAAAGTTGTTTTTATAAATGACATTTCTGTAAAAAAAGCCAAAGAGGTTAAGGTAGACGATATTATTGAAATAAGATATCTTGAGTATTCAGATAAATTTAAAGTACTTCAAATACCTAAAACAAAATCCACTCCTAAATCAGCTCAGAGTGAATATGTTACAAAACTATAAAAGGGTTTAATAGATGTTTAGTAAAGCTAGATTAAAATTTGACGATATATTTGAAAATAGATTAGATCATGAAGATGTAAAAAAGTATCTTGTAGAATTATATAATAGAGGTGAAACAGCAGATGAGATAGCAGCAGCAGCTACAGCTATGCGAGACCATATGCTTCCTTTAAATGTAGAACAACACTTACAAGAACAACTTTTAGATAACTGTGGTACAGGTGGAGATAAAAGTAATAGCTTTAATATCTCTACAACTGTATCTATATTGTTATCTGCTTGTGGTTGTAAAGTAGCTAAGCATGGTAATAGAAGTATCACAAGTAACAGCGGTAGTGCTGATATGCTTGAAGAATTAGGGGTAAACCTTACATTAACTCTTCCTAAACAACTAGAGATGTTAAAACAAACTGGTTTTGTTTTTATGTTTGCCATCAATCATCACCCAGCAATGAAACATATCATGCCTATTAGAAAATCAATAGACCACCGAACTATTTTTAATATATTAGGGCCATTATCAAATCCTGCATCTGTACATAAACAACTCATAGGTGTATTTGATAAAACATATGTACCAAAAATTGCTAATGCACTGACTCAATTAAATACTAAACGAGCTATGGTTGTAAGTAGTGAAGATGGTATGGATGAAATTAGTATTAGTGATATTACTCATTGTGCTTTTGTTGAAAGAGGTAGTTATAGTGAATTTGTTTTAGATCCAAGAGAATATGGATTTGACTTATATCCAAAATCTGATATCGAAGGTGGAACAGCTAAAGAAAATGCAGTTACAACAAAAAGTATTTTAGATGGAACTACAAGTGGTGCTAAAAGAGATATAGTACTACTAAATACTGCTGTTGCATTATTAGTAGATAACAAAGTAAACTCTACAGAAGAGGGCATTGAGATGGCTAAAAAAGCTATTGACAATGGTGATGCGATTAAAAAACTAGAAGAGATAGTTTTAATTAGTAATCAACTAATGCATTTATCACACTAAATAAATGACTTTAAAACTTACAGAAATAAATCAATTTATTGAAGTTTTAACAAATAAGATAAATAAACGAGACATTGTAGTTTTACTTAGAGGTGATTTAGCTAGTGGTAAAACTACTTTAGTACAAAATTATGTTGCTAGTTTAGGTATTGATGATATTGTTACTAGTCCAACATTTTCTATTCAAAGTATTTACGGTAACAATATATATCATTACGATGTTTATAATAAAACATTAAGAGAATTTGTAGCCTTAGGACTTTTAGAAGAGTTTGAAAAAAATGGTATCCATTTTGTAGAATGGGGTGATGAAAAACTAGAAAATATACTTATTGAGTATGGATTCGAAGTTATTGTAGTCAATATAGAAAAAAAAGAAGAAAGTAGAGAATATATAATTGAATCATAATATAGAAGTTACTAGCCTTACAAAAGCTATTAAAAAAACACAGATTTTACATGATATTACTTTAAATATAAAAAGTGGTGAAACAGTTGGATTACTAGGACCAAATGGTGCAGGTAAAACTACAAGTTTTTATATCATTTGTGGACTAGTGCAACCAACTACAGGAAATATCTCTTTTGATGGTCATGATATAACACATTTACCTCTACATAAACGAGCTTTAAGAGGAATAGGGTACTTACCACAAGAATCATCTATTTTTAAAGAATTAACTGTAGAAGATAATCTTATGTTAGCAGCTGAAGTATCTATAGATGATGAACAACTAAGACGTGAAAGAATAGAAGAGTTACTAGAAGTATTCAATATTGAACCTATTAGACAAAGAAAAGGTGTAAGTTTAAGTGGAGGGGAAAGAAGAAGAACAGAGATAGCTCGAGCTTTAGTTTCTAATCCAAAATTTTTACTTCTTGATGAACCTTTTGCTGGAGTTGATCCTATTGCCGTTAAAGATATTCAAGGTATTATCAAACAACTTACAAAAAGAGGCATAGGGGTTTTAATTACAGATCATAATGTTAGAGAAACTTTACAAATATGTGATAGAGCATATGTTATGAAAGCAGGGGCGATTATTGCTGGTGGAACTGCACAAGAGATTAAAGATAATGAAACAGTAAGGGAGCATTATTTAGGAAAAGACTTTACTTTTTAACTATCTGTCTTTTCTCTTTTATTTAACCATTAAAAAAGGGTTCGCAAAATTGCGAACCCTTTTTTTATCGAACACCTAAACTTAATTAGGTGTTATCAAAATTAGATATTATCGATAATACTATTTAAAGTTGTAGATGGTCTCATTACAGCTTCAGCTTTAACGATATCAGGGTTAAAGTATCCACCGATCTCTTTAGAAGTTCCTTCAGAACCTAATAATTCTGCCATAATTGCAGACTCACCATCAACTAAAGCTTTTGCTACAGGAGCAAACTTAGCAGCTAATTCAGCATTATCAGTTTGTTCTGCAAGTGCAACAGCCCAGTATTGAGCAACAAAGTAATGAGAAGCTTTATTATCTTGTTGACCAGTTTTTCTACTTGGTTCTTTATTGTTATCAAGGTAAGAATTGTTTGCAGCATCTAAAGCAGCAGTAACAATTTCTAAATCTTTAGAATTGTTTTTTTGTGCAATAAATCTTAAAGACTCTGCAAGTGCTAAGAACTCACCTAATGAATCCCATCTTAAGTGACCTTCATTTAATAATTGTTCAACATGTTTAGGAGCAGATCCACCAGCACCAGTTTCAAATAATCCACCACCAGCAATTAATGGAACGATTGATAACATTTTTGCAGAAGTACCTAATTCTAAAATTGGGAATAAATCTGTTAAGTAATCTCTTAAAACATTTCCAGTTACAGAGTTAGTATCTTTACCAGCTCTTACTCTTTCTAATGTATAAGCCATAGCTTTTGCTGAACTCATGATTGGTAATTCTAAACCATCAGTGTCATGATCTTTTAAATACTCATTTACTTTAGCAATCATATTTCTATCATGTGCTCTTTCTTCATCTAACCAGAATACTGCAGGGTTTCCTGTTAATCTAGCTCTTTCAACTGCAAGTCTAACCCAGTCTTTGATTGGAATATCTTTAGCTCTAGACATTCTCCAGATATCACCAACTTCAACTTCCATCTCCATAAGTACAGAACCATCAGTATCTAAAACTTTTACAGTTCCAGCTTCAGCTATTTCGAATGTAGTAGGGTGAGAACCATACTCTTCTGCTTTTTGTGCCATAAGACCGATATTTGGAACGTTACCCATTGTTGTAACATCATATTGACCATTTTTAACACAATCTTCCATACAAACTTCATACATAGTTGCATAACATCTATCAGGGATAACAGAAACACACTCTTCTAATTCATTAGAAGCATTCCACATAGAACCACCATCTCTTACAACAACTGGTAATGAAGCATCAATAATGATGTCATTTGAAGCATGTAAGTTTGTAATACCTTTATCAGAATCAACCATTGCAATTCTTGGTTGAGCAGCATATACAGCTGTTATATCAGCTTCAATTGCAGCTTTTTTATCAGCAGGTAAAGAATCAAGTTTCTTATATAAGTCACCTAAACCTAAGTTAGAGTTATAACCAATTTCTGTAAATTCTGCACCATATTTAGCAAATACATCAGCAAAGAATACTTCAACAGCATGACCAAACATAATTGGATCAGAAACTTTCATCATTGTAGCTTTTAAGTGTAAAGACCATAATACATCTTTTTCTTTTGCTTCAACAATTGTTTCAGCTAAGAATGATCTTAAAGCTTTAGCAGACATAAATGTAGCATCTAAAATTTCTTTATCTTGAATATCTGTTAACTCTTTTAATAAGTTTCCATTTAATTCGATTCTTACAGAACCAGCACCTGATTTAATTACAGATTGCTCATTACCATAAAAGTCACCTTCACTCATATGAGCAACATATGCTTTAGAGTTTTCAGAAAATGGCTTTAATTTATGTGGATTTTTCTTAGCGAAGTTTTTAACTGCAGCTGCAGCTCTTCTATCAGAATTTCCTTCTCTTAATACTGGGTTAACAGCTGAACCTAAACAAGTAGAAAATAATGCTTGTAATGCTTTTTCTTCGTCATTTTGTGGATCTTCTGGATAATTAGGGATATCATAACCTTGCTCTTGTAATTCTGCAACACAATCAATAAGTTGAGAAATTGAAGCTGAAATATTTGGTAATTTAATAATGTTACCATCTGCTTTTAAAACAACTTCACCAAGTTTTGCTAATTCATCATCAATTTTTTGTGCATCTGTTAATCTCTCAGGAAACTTAGATATAACTCTACCCGCTAGTGAGATATCACTAGTAACAACATCTACACCTGCTGATTTAGTGAAAGCATTTACGATTGGTAAAAGCGAATACGTTGCTAAAGCCGGAGCTTCATCTGTTTTTGTCCATATGATTTTTGACATATTTATTCCTTAAGTTAATTTATATTAGTACCTAAGATGTTAGCAAATTTTTAGTTATAGTATTATTTTATATTATAATTGTTTTTGAGATTTATTAATAATTGTATCATTTATACACATAAATTATTTCCACAAATTTTTAAGTTTATCGTCTTTAGATAGCTTCTTTCTTACTTTCTTGGATACTTTAGTAGACTTTACTTTTCTAACTTTCTTTTTATTTTTTATTTTTGTAGTTTTTTTACTTTTTAATTTTTGTTTTCTTAATTTTCTTTTTTCTCTTTTTATTTTTTTGATATTTAGTTTATGTTGTTTATATGATGTAGCAAAATCATGTTTACTGCCATCACTTGATTTCATAAAATATAAATAGTTTGATTTAACAGGAAAGATAGCTGCTTTTATAGCTTCGAATTCTATTGCACATACAGGATCACTAGGAACACCTTTATTTTTATAAGTATTGTAATCTGTTTTATCATTTCTAATCATAGATGGTGTTACTTTAGTATGTGAATACTTACTATAATTTAAGGTACCATCCATTTGCAATTTCATATTTTTCTTTAATCTATTATAAATAACGCTAGAAACTAAAGCCATTTCATCTTTTGAAGCAGATTCTTTTTGTATAATTGAAGCTATTGTTACATACTTGTACCAATTTTCTTGGTTATATTCTCCAAAAATCTTTTTACTTAGTTTTTGGTATTTCTTTTCTGTGATTGATAAAAGATGTTTGATCAATTGCTCTTCATTCATCCCTAAAGGTAAATGATAAGTATCTGCAATAATATTCCCATCTTTTTTGTATGCATGAAGAGCATACATTTGAAATAGTTTATATGTAGAAATATTTAACGTTTTCGCTAAACTTTGAAGAAAAAAGTAGTATGTTTCTCCAGGTATTAAAGTCACTTTTTTTAAAGCAGCTTTTGATGTAGTAAGTCTATATAAAAACTCGATTTTTGCCATCTTTTTTACTTTTAGGTCTATCCATCCACTTTGAGGTTTTCCTATAAGTCTGAGCATTATTTTATCTAAAAAGTTTACTTCATAATTATTTTTATCTAAATGTGATACAATTGAGTTAGAACTACCTTTTGGTATAAAAATAACTCGTGAGGTATTTACTTCTTGAGTAAAATATACACTTAGAACAATGATAACGGCAAGGAATAATTCAAATATGTTAAAAATTATAGGATTTATTTTTATTTTATTTAGTGGAATTAGTTTAATAGTTATTGCCTCATTATTTACTGGTTTTGAGATAAATCAGATATCATATAAAAATATCCATATTAAAAAATTATATCTAAAGTATGATAAAAAGTTAAATATTTCTACTAGCGAAATCTCAATTACAGACCAAATATCTAAACAATCTACAAAAATGAAAACTACTCTTACTCTTGATTATAAAAACGATTTATTTGAACTTGATATAAAAAAATTTAACCTCAATAATACCGATGTAGAATTTGAAGGACTTGTATATATTGACAAAGATTTAATTAATTTAAATAAAAAATCTCAGATAATGGTAGAAGATGCAAAGATAATTTTTGATAAAAAGATGAAATATATCACTGCAAAAAATATATTTGTAGATTATGAAAATAATATAATTAACCTATCTCTTACAAAACCTTATTATGGAGATGTTAATATCACAGGTACTAAGGTTTCATATTTAATTGATAAAAATAAATTAAAACTATATCTAAAAACAAAAAGTCTCTTAAATAACACTATTAAAAGTGCATTAGCAAGGTATGATGTTGAACTAAATGTTATTCAATACGATGGTAAAAATGATATATCTGCAAATATATTTATACCTTTTGGAAAAGGTGATGTATTTATTGAAGCAGATGCAATAATCTTAGATTCTAATGTAGAAAGACATGGTCAACAATATAAAGTAAATAAATCAGTTTTACACTATCAAGATAAGATAATTAAAGGTACAGTTGATTTAAATAATTATAGTTATGAAAATATCGCTATAACAAATTCTATTTTAAATTATACTATGAATTTTAATAATGGTTTTAAAGTAAATGTAGATGCTAATAAGCTAAATCTACAAAGAAATAAAGAAAAATATCATTTAAAAAATACGTTATTAGAACTCTATAATGATAAACTAACTCTTTCTTCTAATATCATAGATGAGGCAAATTATTTAGATATATTATTTGAAAACAATACAAATTTAGCTACAAAAAAATCTAATGGGGTAATCAATTTAAAGTATGATAATCTAGATAATAAAGTATCACTACAAAGTGACAAAATACTTTACAGTGCAGATTATAATGATGTAGATAATATTCAACTAGATGTTGATAGTAAAAATATCCATATAATCAAACCAGAAAACATAAACATTAAAAATTTATCTATTAAATTAAAAGACAAAAAAGTAAGTACAAATTTATTTTTAGAAGATAAAGCAAAGAGATATAATTTAGATATTGTTAATACAACAGACTTAAATACAAAATTATCATACGGTAATATTGCAGTAAATAAATTAATTTATAAAAATCTTTTAAAAGTGAAGAATAAAAACATCCCATATAATCTATCCTTTAAAGATAATATTGTGATAAATTCTCCTCTACATGGGCTAACATATTTTAAAGACAACTCAAGTAACATGCATAAATTAATTATTTCTAATCCAAATAAATTACTGGAAGCATTTACTTTTATTAAAATGGATTCAAAATCAAATGGTTTTATAGATATTGAATCAGATAGCTTAAAAAGTACGATAATTAATATTGATGATATTAGTTTTGATGTTAATAGTACATATTTGGTATCAGAAAAAAACAATACTAAATCAGAAAAATTAGTTTTACCATCATTTCCTAAAGTACAATTAAAATATAAAAATAGTAGAATCAATTATGATAATTTAACACTTTCATTTGATCAAATTAATTTAGATACAAATAAAAATATCTTAAATTTAAATGTCACTAAAGATAGTTCGGTTTTAGATCTTCATACTAAAAATAATAGTATTTTCTTTCATGGTACAAATCTAACAGATAAATATGTTAACAATTTTTTAAATAAAGAGATATTAAAAGATGGATACATGGACCTTAATGTATATGGAGAAGATATTAACTTCTTATCTGGTGATATAAATTTTCATAAAACAACAATTAAAAATGTACCTATTATAAATAGTTTACTCACTTTTGTTAATACAACACCTGCAATTATAAATCCATTATTAGCATTGCCTACACTATTTAGATTAGCAGAAACTGGATTTGATACAAATGGCTATTATATGAAACATGCAGATGGTAGTTTCCGTTATAATTTACAATCACAACAACTAGATGTATATGACCTTTATACAAATGGTAAGATGTCAAACTTTATAGTAAATGCACATCGTGACTTTAAAACAAACAAAGTTAATGCAAATGTAGATATTTCATTTTTGAAAGACTTTACTAAAGCGATACGACATATTCCTATTCTTGGTTATATTATGATGGGAGATGATGGAGAATTTCATACTAGTGTTGATATATCAGGGACAGCAGATGATCCTATTTTAGAAACAAATACTATATCAGAAGCAACAAGTGGAGTAACAGGAGTATTAAAAAGAATTTTAACCCTACCACTACAACCATTTAAAGGTGAAACAACAGAAGAACAAAAAAAAGAACATCAGAAAAGAGTAGAAGAATTGCTTAGGTAATTTCTTTAATTTAGATTTAATCTTAATACACCTATAATTAGTATACAAAAGATAAAAGGAGATGTTATGAATATT
>ENA-ORXI01001222-ORXI01001222.1-sediment-metagenome-genome-assembly--contig:-NODE-1222-length-20312-cov-11.163281_pt1 | contig 20312 bp, 19 predicted proteins | sample MGYA00237861_ERZ511468 | MGnify/ENA primary metagenome ERZ511468 (study PRJEB26299, sample SAMN06266213) | sediment metagenome | isolation source: Hudson Canyon methane seep mesocosm | place...
AAAACACCCATTCGTGAGCAGGTTGTTCATTTTATGAAAAAACCGATGCCTGCTGGTTTACCATCACAAACAACACGTGCCATGCTGGGTGTGGAAGATGACAAGATGATTCCAATCTTGCGTGATGTTAATAAAGTGAATGAAGACTCTGATTCTGTATTTTACTTCCCAGGTTGTGGCAGCGAGCGTTTATTTAGCCAAGTGGGTTTGGCAACGCTAGCCATGCTTTATGAAGTAGGTGCAGAAACGGTCTTACCACCGGGTTATTTATGCTGTGGTTACCCGCAAGCTTCAAGCGGTGATACAGAAAAAGGTCAGGCTATCTCTACAGCTAACCAAGTGTTATTTCATCGTCTAGCTAACACCTTGAATTATATGGATATCAAAACGGTCATCGTATCCTGTGGTACTTGTATGGATCAGTTACTCAAATATCAATTTGAGTCGATATTCCCAGGTTGCCGTCTATTAGATATTCACGAATATTTGATGGAGAAAGGTGTCAAGATGGAAGGTGTTGAAGGTACGCAGTATCTTTATCATGAACCCTGTCATACACCGATGAAAACGTATGAATCAACTAATGTAGCTGCAACATTATTAGGCCAAGATGTAACATTAAGTGATCGTTGTTGTGGTGAGTCAGGTTCTTTTGCTGTGGCGAGACCTGATATTGCAACCCAAGTACGTTTTCGTAAAGAGGAAGAGATAACAAAAGGAATTCAGCAGTTAACGGGTGAAGGTAAAGCCGTTAAAGGTAATGTAAAAATGTTAACGTCATGTCCAGCTTGCCAGCAAGGTCTGGAACGATATAGTGAAGATACGGGTATTGATACAGATTACATTGTTGTTGAGGTGGCTAACCATATATTAGGTAAAGATTGGCAGCCTAAATTTATCGAAGATGTGAAAGATGGCGGGATTGAACGCGTTCTATTGTAATAGATAAAGACCTTGATATATTAATGTATCAAGGTCTTTAAATTAATTGTTTAGAGTAGCTGAGTGCTATGCTTCATATAATGTGTAGAGCTGACTTTCTTCCATTGCGACACGTTGGGTAAGTACTTTACCTATACCTTCTAAGTCAGAAATAAATTCATCCTTAAGGCCATCGGTAAAGTGTGCTTTTTCATATTTCTTTGAAAATTGAACAACGGCATGAGCAATACCATTCATTTCCTTGCGAACATCTTGAATGAACTCTAAATTAGTAGAGTCATCACTCAGTTTTACTTCAAGATAAGTATAGAATTGAACATTTTCAACAATTACATGAGCTTGTAATGCTCGTTTAAATTCGGTGATTTTTTCACTGAGTTGAATATATTTGTGCTTACCCAACAGTTCAAACATGTCACTATAAAGAGTGACAATCGATTGATGATCATGAGTTAAGTTTTCTACTAACTCGGGGCGAAACTTGATTGAAGTGTCCCTGTTTTCCTGTTGAAAACGATTTCTATTGTTGGTGTCTTCTTTTTCGCCAAACATCCATGTAAATAATCCCATATCTCTTTTACTCCCTGTAATATTACTTTTAATGTTTAAAAGTGTGATGAGAAATACATTTTTAGTGTAGCACTATATTTGTAAGTATGATAGGAATGATCGGTTTGGTTTTATATAGTTCCCATATATTAGTCGCTTAATATGTGGAGAATTGAAATCCTAAAACGGTGTAATAAATATTTACACAGCTTTAGTTCTATTTTTTAGAAAGTAATTGAAATTAACGTAATGTTAATGCTTCTCCATCAAATTTAATGCCATCCCATGCTGAAACCATAAAATTCCGAATGTTTTGATGATCATCACCTTTAGGGTTTTTAAGAACATCATCACGGTAATAACTGCCAAAACAAGCTAAAGTTTGCTGTTCAGATAGCTTATTTAACAAACCAAAAGAGAAAATCTTGCAGGAGCCATTATTCTGATTGGCTTCATTGAGAGTGGCTCCATTAGTAAAAGTAGTGGGGTTGAAATTGTAATTGGCATCAATTGTTGCCATTGTGTCAGAAAACTCAATAGTTTCAGGATGTGAGGTTAATTTGCTGATAAAAGTATTTAGGTTCATTATCTTTTTTGTTCTAGTGATGGTTATTGGAAGGTAATTATACCTTAAGAATCTGCCTATATAATCGTTTGATTATTAAATGTAAGGATGTGTATGGTATTACTGAGTAGGTGGAAATCTTTTCGTTTTTCGATTCGTTCGGCTGTCGTTGCTGTCTTTTTGATTTCAACCTTGATGACTGCTTCAGTCGCTATTGGCTTGCACTATCATTTTAGTAAGATATTAACTTTAGAAGCAGCTTTATCGACTTATCAACAAACAGCGACTGGTACGCATGATTATCTAGCTGCAATCGATGACAAAGCGACAGAAACTGTACGCATATTATCTAAATTTCCGAAGTTGGTCGAAAATGAAACTATTTCTGATCAATCTCGTGATTTCTTTGCTGAAATATTACAACGAAATCCAATTTTTTCTGATATTACCGTGGGGTTTCCCCAAGGCGGCTTCTACCAGTTGGTCAACCTTGATGCTAATGTTGCCATTCGCCAACAACTCAATGTACATGCAGAAGATCATTGGTTGGTTATTACGATAAAAACTAAGGAAAATAAGCTCTATCAACATTTTGATTATTTTGATGAGCAGTTTAAGCTGCAGCGTAGCTCACAATATCCGACAAGTTACGATATTAGTAAAAGACCTTGGTTTATCAATGCAGAAGAAAAGCTAGTTTATAAAACAAAACCCTATTTATTTCATAACTTACAATTACCCGGTCAAACATATTCCACCCAAATTGAAGGTAGCAAAACGGTATTAGCTATTGGCATTGTTTTGCCTTCGGTGTCTGATTTTTTGCAAGCACAGTCCGTGACTGAAAAAAGTGAACTTTATATTTATCAGAAAAATGGTGAGATTATTGCTTCTAATGTGCAACAGGATAAAGAACTAGTTTTACCACCGGCACCGACCTTATATCTAACCGAGGCACAAAAAAATACGGTCAAAAAACATCCCTATTTAACCGTTTCTAATGAAACAAATTGGCCACCGATTAATTTTGCAATTGCAGGCCAGCCTCGAGGTTATTCTATTGATGTATTGGACTATATTGCCGAGATGACAGGCTTCGAGTTTCGCTATGTAAATGGCCTGAATTGGCAGGAAATGGCACAATTATTTATTAATAATGAACTTGATATTATTCAACCTGTTTTTTTCAATTCAGCTAGAGAGGCCGCCGGTGAATTGAGTCAAGCTTTTATTGATGTGCCTTATGGGGTTATTTCACCTGTAGCTAGTCCCTCAATCAAACATGTGGAACAATTAATAGGTAAGACAGTTGCAATCCCTAGAGGCTGGTCTCTTATTGATCGACTTCAACAGCATTTTCCTCAAATAAAGATTGTTGAAGTTGATTCGGTGAAAGCAATGTTTACTGCAGTTCAAAATGGTGAGGTGGATGCTGGTATTGATACAGCTGAGATCTTACATTATTCTGCGAAAGAATTTTTCATCGAAGATGTAGTCGTGTATCAACCTTTTGATTTCACACCTCAACAGTTTCCAACTGAATTACACTTTTTGATTAATCGTTCCACACCTGAGGTGGTTGGAATTATTAATTTAGCATTAGAAAGACTTAACGATTCACATAAAAACGCACTAAGAAATAAATGGTTCAATCACGAGGAGAGTGCAAATGGACTAATGAGCACAGTGCCTTATGCAGATCTTATCACTTTAACAGAACAAGGAGGTGCTGAGAGACTGCAGACATTATCACTTAATGATGAGCAGTATTTTGTTTATGTAAAACCAATCAGTGAGAATGATTTTTTAGCTATTATCACGCCTGTTGATACGGTTACGGCAGTGGGCTTAGATAAGGTAAAAACATCTATTTGGGTCACGGCTGCTATCGTATTGCTATTGACTCCTATTATCTGGCTGATTGCGTCACCTCTCGTTAGATCTATTCGAGTGTTGGTTGAGGATAGTGAAAAGATAAAACAAAGAAAGTATCTAGATGTAGCGCGTGTCGAGAGTAATATCACTGAGATTAATGACTTGGCTAATTCAATGATTGGTATGTCAGATTCTATTGCTCAACATGAAATATCACAGCAAGAGTTGATAGAAGCATTTATTGAATTAATCGCTCAAGCCATTGATGACAAGTCACCTTATACAGCAGGTCATTGTGCACGGGTTCCTGAGCTGGCATTTATGCTGGCAGAAGTTGCCAATGAATCCAAAGCGGGCCCTTTTGATAGTTTTCAATTTAAAAATGAAAATGAATGGCGTGAATTTCGAATTGGTGCATGGTTACATGACTGTGGGAAAATTACGACACCAGAACATATTATTGATAAAGGCACTAAGTTAGAAAGTATTTATAACCGTATTCATGAGATTCGAATGCGCTTTGAAGTGCTGTGGCGTGACGCTGAGATTGATTATTTACAACAGCTAATCGAACAGGGTGAAGATAATAAGCTGAAAGTTGAATTGGAACAGTATCAGCAACAGCTTCAGGATGATTTTGCCTTTATCGCTAAATGTAATATTGGTGGTGAATACATCGATGATGATGATATTAAGCGACTTCAGGCCTTGGCGAATACAACATGGCAGCGATATTTTGATGATCGACTTGGATTGTCACCTATCGATGAAGCTCGCTTTACTGATCCTACACCTACTTTACCTATCACAGAAAAACTTCTGAGTGACAAGCCAGAACATATTATTGAACGACTACATAGTACTGAGTATGATCCAAAATTAGGTATCAAAATGGAGGTACCTGAGCATCTTTATAATTTGGGTGAGCTCTATAATTTGACTGTATCACGCGGTACGTTGACAGCGGAAGACCGTTTTAAAATCAATGAACATATGATTAGTACCATTAAAATGCTTGAGAACTTACCGTTTCCTCCAGAACTTTCTCAAGTGGCACGTTATGCCACCACTCACCATGAAACGATGAAGGGAACGGGGTATCCTCGAAAATTATCGGCTGTAGATCTATCGACCCCTGAACGGATTATGGTTGTTGCAGATATATTTGAGGCCTTAACGGCTGCTGACAGGCCTTATAAAAAAGCAAAACCCATTAGTCAGGCAGTTGCTATTCTTCATAAGATGGCTTTAAGAGAGAGTATTGATATTGATGTATTCGAACTATTTTTGACCAGTGGCGTGTATTTACAATATGCCAAACGCTTTTTGCCTGAGGCACAAATTGACGATGTGGATATCGAACAATACCTAAGGTAAGTTATTAATCAAAATACTGGGTAAAAGATGATACTGATTCACGTGGTGTTCGGTATTTGTTCACATCAGCATTGATATTTTCATAGCCTAGGGCCATGCCACAAATTAATGTAGCATCAGCATTATAATTGAGAGACTGTTTAACGATGTCTGGATATTCAGCTAAAGCTGCTTGTGGACAAGTGGCCAATCCTTCCTCCATTGCAGCAAGCATCACAGACTGTATAAACATACCGTAATCTAGGAATGAACCGGTTTCCATTTCAGGATCGATAAAGAATAACAACATGACAGGTGCATCAAACGCACGGTAATTAGCTAACCATTGTGCTTGTCGTTTTTCAGTGTCTTGTTTAGCAATATTTAAGCTAGAGTATAGTTGTAAGCCACATTCTCTACGGCGGGTTTTATAGACTGCTTTCCATGTAACTGGATAATATTGATAAGCTATTTGTGACTCGATACCAGCTTTAAATGCTTGTTCAATGAGCTGTTGTAGTTTAATTTTGGACTCACCTGAAACAACAGCCACCTGCCACGGTTGAGTATTTGCTCCCGAAGGTGAATAGCGAGCGACATCTAGGATCCGGTTAATCTGATCTGTGCTCACAGCTTTATTAAGAAAGGCTCGAGTGGAATGCCGCTGACTAATTGCATCATTTATATTCATCATTTAGATTCCTTAAGTCGCCAAACAAAGGTCAATAGAATGATACAGAAGCAAACTAACATGAGTTGCAACCCTAGGCGTCCAGATAACACAAATATGGAAATACTAAATGTTGCGATAATTAATATCATCACTTTGTGTTTTATTTTACGTCGGATCGTTTTGCTACTTTCCCATAGTGCAAGAGGGGGCCCAAACCATTTGTTTGCTAACAGCATACGATGAAAGCGAGGCGAATTCTCAGCAAAGCAAGCTAAGGCGAGAATGAGAAATGGTGTTGTCGGCAAGAGGGGCAACACTGCACCAATCGCACCTAAAAGCACAAAAATCCAGCCTAAACAAATAAGCAGTGACTGTTTAATTTTTGTACGCATAGCTGACTTTATTTATGCGCGAGACATAAATTTGCCACTTACCGTATTTATCTTGATAATTTCACCTGGTTCAATATATTCAGGAACTTGAATTTCTAGGCCAGTTGCAAATTGAGCAGGTTTAGTTCGTGCTGTTGCAGAGGCACCTTTGATGCCTGGAGCCGTCTCAACAATTTCCATTGCTACTGCTGCAGGTAGTTCGATAGCGACTAAAATACCGTCAAGTAGGATAGATACTACACCTTCAAGTCCTTCAGATAGATAAAGGCTTTCATCTTCAATATCTTCAGCATTGATAGTGTATTGTTCATAATCTTCCAAGCTCATAAAGGTGTAACCATCATCATCTTTATATGAAAACTGTAAGACTTTACGTTCGCAATCAACGTCTTTTAAGAAGTCTTCACCTTTTAATGATTCATCACGTTTTTGTTTTGTTTTAAGGTGATTAAAACGAATTTTGTATAAGGTTGAAGCGCCGCGAGAAGAAGGGTTTCTAACCTCAATATTTTTTACTACATGAGGTTCGCCATTTACTTCGACGACCATTCCACGTTTTAAATCACTGGCTTTAGGCATTATGCATCTCTTATATTTTAGGTTAGTGATAAAGATTATACGTGAGCAGACTAGTGCTATCCATTGAGAAATGACTTCATTTCAACGGGATAGTTGTGATTGCGTTAAAATCATCGTAATTAATGACAACTATTGAGAAAAAACATGGCAGATCTTGGAAAACTGAATACCTTAACCGTACTGAAAAAACTGGACTTCGGTGTTTACCTAGATGGTGGTGATTTAGATGAAATCCTTTTACCGCGCCGCTATGTACCTGAAGGCTGTTCTGTTGGAGATGAGCTTGAGGTATTCGTTCATCTAGATTCAGAAGATATGCTGATTGCGACAACCGATACTCCCAAAGCAATGGTGGGTGAATGTGCTTTTTTGAAAGTAGTTGAAGTAAACAGAGTCGGCGCTTTTCTTGATTGGGGGCTGCCGAAAGATTTGTTAGTTCCTTTTGGTGAACAACAAAAACCGATGGAAGTAGGCCAATCTTATGTAGTCTATATTTATATTGATCCTGCATCAGAACGAATTGCGGCAAGTTCAACACTGGATAAGTTCCTAGGTGATACCTCGCCATATTATAAAGAACAGCAAGCTGTTGATTTACTTATTTGTGGTCGAACAGATCTTGGTTACAAAGCAGTCGTTGATGGTGGCACGATAGGCCTTTTATTTAATAGTGATGTATTTAAACCGATTAGCATCGGCCAACAAATGAAAGGATTTATTAAACGTATTCGAGAAGATAAGAAGCTAGATCTCTGTTTGCAGTTAGTGAGTCGTGAAGCGTTAGATGATTTGTCAGAGACAATTTTGGCGTTTATTAAGGCTGAAGGTGGCAAAACAACGATGACAGAGAAAAGCGCTCCCGATGTGATTGCAAAACAATTTGGAGTGAGCAAATCAAGTTATAAAAAGGCCTTAGGAAAATTATACAAAAAACGACTTATCCTTATCGAGAAAACTCACCTTGAATTGGTGAAATAAATGGCGAATATTAATTGGTACCCCGGCCATATGCATAAGGCCAGTAAGGAGATGCGTAAGATTGTGCCTCAGGTTGATCTGATTATTGAGATCCTTGATGCTCGCATTCCTTTTAGTAGTGAAAACCCAATGTTGGCTGATATTCGTGGTGATAAACCGTGTATTAAAGTCTTAAGTAAAAGTGACTTGGCTGATCCTATTGTTACCCAACAATGGCAAGATTATTTAGAGCAAGAAAAAGGTGTTAAAACCATTGCTCTGACGACAGAAGAACCTGAAAAAATGCATGATTTGTTAAACCTATGTCATAAGATGGTGCCGACAAAACAAAATGGTTCTGAGCGGCTTGAAGCGATGATTATGGGGATTCCTAATGTAGGGAAATCAACCTTAATTAATAATCTAGCAGGGCGGATGATCGCTAAAACAGGCAACGAACCTGCCGTGACTAAAAATCAACAACGTATTAAGCTCGATCAAGGGGTTGTATTGCTCGATACGCCGGGCGTGTTGTGGCCTAAGCTTGAGAATAAACATGGTGGTTATCGTTTAGCTATTACGGGAGCGATAAAAGAAACAGCGGTGAGTAATGATGATATTGCTATGTATGCTGTGGATTATTTCCGACGAGCTTATCCAGCGTTATTAAAACAGCGTTACCAGCTAGACGAGTTACCTGAAGATGAGCTCCCTCTTTTAGAAATGATTGGGGCCAAACGAGGTTGTTTACGTGCTGGTGGACGAGTTGATTTAGATCGTGCTGCAAAGATCTTACTGACAGAGTTTCGTGATATCACGATTGGTAGAATTACCTTAGAAACACCAACAATGATGGAAGCCGAGTTACTTGAAATGGCTGAGATTCGAGCAGCAAAAGAAGCTAAAAATGCAGCGAGAAAGAATAAAAAGCACGGTTCACGTTCGTAGGGCCTAACCGTTTTCAAATGGAATGATCACTTAATTTCTATTGGAATTATTGTTTTGTACACGTCGTTTTTGCAACCAGCGGCGAACACCTGTTATGTACAGAATAAGTGGAATAAAACCTGCAATACAGACAATAATTCGTCCCGTTAAACCAAGTACTTCGCCACTATGTAATGGGTGTAACCAGCGTAAGAAAGTATCACCAGCACTATCCTTTTTCACATCCCTAATAGCTAAAATCTCTCCATTATATTGATCGACCCAGACATTCGTTTTCGGGAAACGAATACTGGGTTCTCCCGGTTGTCGAAGATTAATACGAAAAGATCCTGTTATCGACTTGGGTGTTTCTATCCACTTTATGGCAGCGAATGGAAATTGGGCTTGTGCAACCTTGACTATGTGATCAATCGGTAGGCGATGAGAATTAGCTGACCAGTTTGATTGTGTGTTGTGTGGGTGATAAAGCGTGGACAGGCTTGCAACGGCAGGTTTTATGGGTGGGAAAGCAAGCAACACTCCCGTGACAACAAGCAATAAAAGTATGGACAAACCATAAATGCCATTGAGTTTGTGCAAATCAAAATTAAAACGTTCGGAACTTGCTCGTTTTTTTAAACTGAATGCTTTTTTTATTTTACCTTTGCTTGGCCACCATAAATAGATTCCCGTACACAAAGACACGGTGATCAGCAGTCCAAGAATGGATAATATAATCGCGCCTGTGCTATCGAGTAATAAGCGATAATGCAGATCAAAAATCCATGTCATGGCAAAGTTGCCCCAAAAGCGACTGCTGACAACTTCAGCCGTATAAGGGGTGACCCATACCATAAGTGGTGCAAAGCTAATATGTGCTGTTTCTTTGGGTTTGTAATAACGAGCCGTTATCATTCGATCAGGTACGGCAGGTATTTGCAGTCGCCACGCACCTTTTCGTTCAGGGTGCGCCGTTGTTAAAGCCTGAAAAAGAGTCTCATACGATTGCCATTTTTTATCAGTCTGCGTCAGTGATATTTCAGGGTTTAACAACTCGTCAATATCAACATAAAAGGCTAATATGCTACCTGTGAGTCCTTCTAAAACAAAGACTAGACCAACAATTAGTCCTAAATATAGATGAATATTTAACCAGAACTTCCGTGTTCTAGTTCGATTGTTAGCCCGAGGTGGTAACGCTGCTTTAGCCATTAAAAGTCGATATTAATAGCACCATAAACAGATCGATCATCGCCGGGAGAATGTCTTGTCTCGCCGCCACCCCAATGCCATACATATTCAGAGTCTTGATCTGTGAGGTTTTTAACTTGAAGATCCAAACTTACTTTATTACTGATTTGATAATCAAACGCTAAATTCAGCCAATAATAGTCACCAAATTGACCAGTTAGCTCATTCGTTCTTTCTACATAATAATCACCTTGGGCATAGGCTGTTAATGAACTGCCAAGTTTAGGTGTAATTTGATAATCAGCACCGGCACTAAAGATAAAGTTTGGTGTGTGATCGATTTCTTTACCTTGGGTATTTAAATCTTGAGCACCAGGTTTTACAATAATCGCTTCCTGCCATGAGTAAGATGCCCATAGAGATAGCGGCTTACTAATTTGTAGACTTGCTTGAAGATCTATTCCTTTACGCTTGGTTTCGCCAACATTTTCACTATCACCACTTGGACCAAATACTTTACGAATTTCATCACTGGCTGTTTGTTCCCAATAAGCAATTCGCCCATTAAATGATTTTGTAGGGCTAAATTTTAATCCTAATTCCCAACCATCATTAATTGAAGGTTCAAGATCTGGATCACCATCACTGTGATAAGCGCCTGCACCGACACCCACTTGGTAGGTTCTCCCCCAGTTACCATAGATGTTATAACCCTCGGCGGGTGTTATTACAGCACTGAATTTTGGTTGCCAGATACTATCGTAATCATTGATGTCTTTACTGGTATTTGATAATTTATCTTTAAAATCTCCGTCAATAGCATCAACACGAATACCCGGAACCAACTTTAGCCAACTATTTGGTTCAATGACTGCCTGAGCATAAGCACCATACGTTTGCAGATCAAATTCTTGATTACGTGTTTGAGACTGTCTAACGCGATCGGTTGTTGCATACCGAAGACTATCGTTTTCTTGTTGTTCTATATCTAATCCACCTTCAATCGTTAACGTATCGCTAGGTCGATAGGTGAGTGTGGTTATCGCACCATAATGCACTTCATCAGCTATTCGTTCTTGCTGTGATGAAGTCTCGGCAAATCGTACCCAACGGTTTTTATCGAAGGTGTTGACGTAGCTTTTAATCGACCAAGATAACTCAGAAGTTAATTCAATATCTAAATGGGCACTAAATTGGCCAATATCATATTCAGTACCATCGCTGTCATTATAATCGTATGATCGGGTTAGATTGCTGTGGGCATCTTCTAATAATAAGTAACCAGGTGAGTCAGCCTCGCTTTGATGCCAGCGAGCAATAATACCGGCCCTGTAACGGCTATCTTCTGGTGTATAAAACCATTTTCCAGCAAAGGATAATTTATCTTGATCAGCATGGTCACGGAAACCATCAGACTCACGGTAGGACAATGAATAGTTTTGGCTAAATTCATTGCTTTCAATGCCTTTAGATACCTGGAAGTCATAACTGTCGTAGCTACCATAACTTGCACGTGCTTTGGTGTAATTACCACCAATACGGGTACTTATATTCGCATTACCTGCAATATTATGAAGACCATAGCGGGGATCATTGGTACCGCGAACTAACTCAATTGAGTCAATATCAAGTGGAAATACACTGTCGATATATTCCATATTGCCTGAGTTACTGTTGCTTGGAATACCATCAATTAATAATTTAACGGCATTAATTTCACCTTCACCATTAAAACCACGAATGGAAAATTCACCTGAAATAGCACCTTGGTTAAAGTTAGTTAAGGTAACGCCAGGCAATAAACTAAATAGCTCCCAGCTATTATCGACATTTTGGTTTTCAATCATGCTACTGCCCAAAATATCGACCGATGTCAGCATGTCTTGGCTTCTTAGAGGGCCAGATTCTGAGGCATTAACTTCAATTTTACCGAGAGTGAGGTAAGTGCTCCCAGTGGTTTCAGTTGTGCTTACTGTTTGTTCTGCATTAACCATGGTTGTGATGGAGAGTGCGACCATCGCACTGACTAATTTCAATGAATTGTTCACGAGATGAATGTCCTTATTATCGGTATCGAATTATTTTTTGGCTACATAATACAAAAGAATGTCTATAAACAATGGGGGTATATAAATTAAGATAGTGGTAAATAACACAACACTTAACGAAATAGCGGCTGAAAGGCTGATTGATGGATTAAAAGGTGAATATACTGACCGTGGAGACAATAAAAAGTACTTTATTTGCCATATTAAAATAGCGATCCCGTTGTTAAATATTAATTACTACGAGCTAAACAGCTTTAGTTGCGTCAATTACACCTCAAGCTAAATAAGAATGATTTGCATTTAGATTTAAAGTTAAGTATCATTTGTCCATCTTTAAAATAATGATGAGTAATAAAATGACACTATTCAAAAAAACAGCAGTAGCAATGGGTGTGATGGTGATGGTTGCTGTTTCTTCGGCACAAGCGGCAGCGCCTAGCAATGAAGAAATTTGGAAGTTGTTACAGCAAGTTCAACAACAGTTAACTGAAGTTCAACAGCAAAATAAGCAGCTAAGCACAGAGAATCAAAACTTAAAAACACAAGTTGAAAGAACTGAGCAGACAGCCATCGAAGCTAGTGAGACGGCAGAGGCCTTAGTTGAAGTAACTGAGCAAGTCGTCAAATCAGCAAGCGTAAGCAATACAACGATTGGTGGTTATGGCGAGCTACACTACAATAATCTAGAAGATCAAAATGGTACATCTGATAAGGATGAGATTGACTTTCACCGTTTTGTTTTATACTTCGGTCATGAGTTCAATGACAGACTACGCCTATTCTCAGAATTAGAGCTTGAACACAGTATCGCTGGTGAAGGTAAAAGTGGTGAAATTGAACTTGAACAAGCCTATATTGAATACGATATTAATGATGAACACCGTGTAAAAGGTGGTTTATTTTTGATGCCAGTAGGTATCATTAATGAAACACATGAACCCAACACTTTCTATGGTACTGAGCGTAACCCGGTTGAAAAAAATATCGTACCAGCAACATGGTGGGAAGCAGGTGTGATGTTTAGTGGTGAGCTCGCAAATGGTTTCAGCTATGACGTCGCAGCAACTTCGGGGTTGAATACTGGTGGTTCAAGTTATAAGCCAAGAGATGGTCGCCAAAAAGTAGCTAAAGCCGCAGCCGAAGATTTTGCATATATAGGTCGTTTGAAGTGGACAGCTATTCCAGGTGTTGAGTTAGCGGCAACAGTGCAATATCAAGAAGATATTACTCAAAGTACAGATGCAACAGCAGGGAGTGCCACTTTATTTGAAACGCATGCTGTGATTCAACGCGGTGATTTTGGACTGCGTGCTTTATATGCAACATGGGATCTTGATGGTACAGGACCTGAAGCAAGTGGTGCAGATGAGCAGACGGGTTGGTATATTGAACCTTCTTATCGCGTAACTGAACACTTTGGTTTATTTGCCCGTTATAACGAATGGGATAATACAGCAGGTAACGCAATGGATAGTGAATATCAGCAAATCGATCTAGGTGTGAACTGGTGGCCACATAAAGATGTTGTGGTGAAAGTAGATTACCAAGATCAAGATGTGCCAGTAGGTCAAACCGAATTAGATGGCTTTAACGTAGGTTTAGGTTACCAATTCTAAGATGAGCAACTATAAAGTCACGCTACGAGTATTTGCTTTAATTAGCTTAATATTGAGTTCGTTCACGGTTTTTGCTCGTGGTGTGTACCAAACTGATCAAAACTTCTTAGCTGAAGCATTTAATAATTCGGTGCCAAAAAGTAAAGTGGTCTGGGTTAAAGGTGAGTTAGCCAAGACCATTACAGAACTATTGGGTCATAATTATGCTGGACTTAGAATTAGATACTGGCGAAATGATCAGCGAAGTGTCTGGATTTTAGAAGAGATAGGCAAAGAAAAACCGATCACGTTTGGGGTTGTCATTGCTGATAATAAAATTACAACGATGAAGGTGCTCGCCTTTAGAGAAAGCCGAGGTGGCGAAATCCGTCATCCCGCATTCACCTTACAATTTCAACATGCTCAATTAGATAATATGCAATTAGATCGTCATATTGACGGTGTTTCTGGGGCAACCTTATCGGTTAGGGCTATGACTGTTGTTGCAAGACTGGCATTATATCTAGACAAATTCACAGGATGAAGCAGTAAAGAGTTAGGATGAATTTATGAATCGTAGAATGCGAAGTTTGCATCGAAGTATGGGCGCTCTTGTCGCTGTTTTTGTTTTAATGCTGGCGACAACAGGCATATTACTCAATCACACCTCAGATCTTGATTTAGATAAACGTTTTCTGACGTCGGACTGGCTATTAGATCACTATGGAATAAGTAATGTAGAAGCCGATGCCGTTTATTTATTAGATCGCCATACAATCTCGCAGTTTGGCTCACAGGTCTTTGTTGATGCAACACCGGTAACTCAATCTGAAGTGCCCATTCTTGGCGGTATTATCATTGATGACTTAATGGTTCTCGCTACAGAAGGTGCTTTATTATTATTTACTCCTGAAGGTGAATTCATTGAGAGAATGGGGGGCAGTGTCGGTATTCCTTCTATGATTCAAAATATTGGACTATTTCATGGCGATCCTGTTGTGCAGACTCGTAATGGCATGTGGCGTAGTGACTTCATGTTGGATCAGTGGGAACAACTTTCCTTAGATGGCGTCGGCTGGAGTGAACCTCAAGCTATGCCTAGTTCAGTTCAAGATGAATTAGCAACATTTTTCCGAGGTAAGGGAATTACTATTGAGCGGGTGATTCTAGACATCCATAATGGACGAATTCTTGGCAAATATGGTGTTTGGTTTGCCGACTTGCTTGGCGCATTTTTAGTGCTGATTTCACTCACTGGTTTATGGTTATGGGGACGTCGTCGTCTATAACGAGCAGGAATTGTTAGAACAGCGTAAAATACTCGGCGATGAGAAATTCGGAATTTCCTTTTTTACCCAAAGACTTCGTACAGACTAAAGAAGGCTTAATCTTCGCAGTAGTGAGTTATCAAGCTCATGCAGGAAAAGTTGGCTGTTTTCTTCGCTATGTAGCAGATGGAGATGCTTGGAAAAAAATAGGTACAGAACAAGCCAATCAATTATTAAAACATGTTCATCCACAGTATTGTTATCAATCTGATCAATTTGATGCTTCATTTCATGCTGTTGAGTTGGTTGATATTGTTGAACATCATCAACCAGAGAAAAGGTTGAAGGCTGCTTTTAAAAATGAAGCAAGGGATCAAATTGAACATAAACTGCAACAATTAATCCCCATTTTGGTGCGATATGGTGCTGATATTGAAGCATTAGGCTTAACAGGCTCGATGTTAATCAATCAGCAGTCATCGATATCAGATATTGATTTAGTTGTTTATGGGCGAGAAGAATTTAGAAAAACACGTGAAGCCCTAAGACTGGCGCAGACTGACGGACAATTAGAACTTTTATCTTCAGAGCTAATGGAAGATAACTTTAATCGCCGTGCAGGTGAATTAAGTTTTGATGAGTTTGCATGGCATGAAAATCGCAAATGGAACAAAGCTGCCATTGACGGCACAAAGTTTGATATTGGCATGGTGTGTTTGGCAAATGAGTTTGAACACGATGAAAAACAATATCAAAAACAAGGAACACGAACATTTAAAACAAAGGTGATTGACGACCATCGTGCTTTTGATTTTCCTGCTATATATAGAGTGGAAGATGAAATGACACCAGAAGTGGTGTCGTATACACACACTTATGTTGGGCAGGCAAAAGTAGGAGAAGTCATTGAAGTTTCAGGCGCCGTAGAATGTGATATTGCTACGGGGAAATGTCGGCTTATTGTGGGTTCAACCCGTGAAGCCGAAGGCGAATATATTAAGGTGAGTAGATAAATGAGTGCAGTAGAAACAACAGCAACAGCTGATATTGGTTTAGTTGGCTTAGCAGTAATGGGGCAAAACCTTGTTCTAAATATGAATGATAATGGCTATACCGTTGCGGTTTATAACCGGACAACAGCTAAAGTTGATGAGTTTTTAGAAGGTCCGGCTAAGGGAACAAATGTAGTAGGTTGCCATAACCTAAAAGACTTTGTTGAAAGTTTAAAAGCACCTCGCCGTGTCATGTTGATGGTCAAAGCGGGTTCTGTTGTCGATGCCTTCATCGAGCAACTATTACCGTATTTAGAGAAAGGCGACATTATTATTGATGGCGGTAACTCACTCTATACCGATAGTAATCGCCGCACGAATGATCTAAAAGAAAAAGGAATCTTATTTGTGGGTTCTGGTGTCTCTGGTGGTGAAGAAGGTGCACGTTTTGGACCTTCAATTATGCCGGGTGGTCATAAAGGTGCATGGTTAGATATTAAAGATATTTTCCAATCTATTTCAGCTAAAGTGGATGGTGAATCATGTTGTGAGTGGGTTGGTAATGATGGTGCCGGTCACTATGTGAAAATGGTTCATAACGGTATCGAATATGGAGATATGCAACTAATTTGTGAAGCTTATCAGCTGATGCGAGAAGGTTTAGGCATGTCAGGTGATGAAATTCAGGCCGTCTTTGCTGAATGGAACGAAGGCGTATTGGATTCATACCTAATTGAAATTACTCGAGATATCCTTACTGTTAAAGATGAGGACGGTAACCTTTTAATTGATAGTATTCTTGATACCGCAGGTCAAAAAGGTACAGGTAAATGGACGGGAATGAATGCCTTAGATTTAGGTATTCCTTTAACGTTGATCGGTGAAGCTGTATTTTCTCGTTGTTTATCAGCTCGAAAAAATGAGCGAGTTATTGCATCAAAAGTATTACCAAAACTAGCGAATGAGTTTGATGGTGACAAAGCTGAAATGATCGATGCGATTCGTGATGCATTATATGCCTCTAAAATCATCTCATATGCTCAAGGTTATATGCTGATGCGTGAAGCGGCTCAAACATATGGCTGGGACTTGAACTACAGTGGTATCGCATTAATGTGGCGTGGTGGTTGTATTATCCGCAGCCAATTCTTAGGTAATATTCGTGAAGCGTTTGATAATGATCCAGAATTAGCAAACTTGTTATTAGACCAGTTCTTTATTGATGCCATTACACAAGCATTACCAGGCTGGCGTAAAGCTGTGGGTGCATCTATTTCACTAGGTATCCCAGCACCTACATTTAGTAGTGCTTTGGCATTTTATGATGGTTACCGTAGTGAACGTTTACCTGCTAACTTATTGCAAGCACAACGTGATTATTTCGGCGCTCACACTTATGAGCGTTTAGATAAACCTCGTGGAGAGTTCTTCCATACGAACTGGACAGGTCGTGGTGGTGATATTTCAGCGACAAACTATGATGTTTAAATAATCATTTAAGCGAGAATAAAAAAAGGGGATATTCATTGAATATCCCCTTTTTTGTTTGTATAACGATGATGTGAAATTAGCTATGAGCAATAGGCTTATCCGTAAATAAATAATCTTTTAACTCTTTATCAAAACGAGGGTCTTTACGTCGGATCCACTCCAGCACCATGGCTGCATGCTCTTTCTCTTCATCACGGTTGTGAGCAAGAATTGCTTTGAGTTCATCATCTTTACATGCATCAACTCGTTGGTTGTACCAATCTACTGCTTCTAACTCTTCCATCAATGATGTAATCGCTCTATGCATATCTCGAGTTTCATCAGACAACTCATTAATCGGTTCGTGATAACCTTCATTAGCCATATTAGACTCCTAAAATTGTAGCAAAATTAAATATGTTCTCAACCTAAGATTAATTTATCATGTATCTGGTAGATGGATATATATTTTTAGCTTTAAGGATAAGACCAGAGCAGATCGAAACCTAATAATTTAGTTAAGGAATAATTTGATGAGTAAGTGGTTAGTTGGATATTTATTGTTAATTGTTACAAGTATAAGTTTTGCAAACTGCCTTGATGATAATGCAACATCGGAGCAAAACTTTCTGAAGTGTAGCCAAGCTGCGAATCTGGGTGATAGCGATGCACAATATACCCTTGCAACATTCTACAATAGTGGCCAAGGTGTGAGTGCGGATGCTGAGAAAGCTGTATTTTGGTATCAAAAATCTGCAGAGAAAAATAATGACTTTGCACAATATAGTCTTGGTGTAATGTATGAGTTTGGCCAAGGAGGACTAGATAGAGATCAAGATAAAGCATATGAGCTATACCGTCTTTCTGCTAACAATGGGAATTACTTTGCCAAAAATAAATTAGGACTCATAGAGCCTAGTAAACATGAGTTCAGCCCTAGCATTGAAGCATACCCTGATGCAGATGAAGGTATGGTTTATGATGAAGATGGAAAAATTGAACAGTTTATAGATTGGTTACTTGGCGCAGACAAGTAATTGGTGTGCCTTAAGCGGCCTATCTAATTAGAGTTTTAGGTAGAAATGGATTTTATTGATGAAATATTATTCAGGCTTAATCGTAACGCTATGCGGAACCGTTTATTTTTAAAGTAAATAAACGAATCTTAAATTTTTGGTGATTGTGTGAAAATGGATATAGCTTTATGGATATAAAATGGACAAAAGAATTAACTGTAAATGATGAACGGATTGATACAGAGCATCAGATGTATTTTAGTTTATTGAATAACTTGAGTGCAGAAGATGAGAAGGGCGCGAGCAAAGAAAAGCTTATCAGGTTATTTAATGAGTTTATGTTATTTACCCGGTTTCATTTTATGACCGAAGAAAATATGATGCTGGACACAAACTACAATGATTATACCAAGCATCGTATGGCTCATTCATATGCATTAGATACCATAAAATCTAAGCTATTTGATTTTGAACAGAACAAAATAAGCTGTGATGAAATTTTAGATTTTGCCATCGAGTGGTTTTTAATGCACGTTTCGGAGCAAGATAGGCAACTTGGTAAGCATTTAGCATCACTGTAGTTGCAAAATACTTTTTCTAACAATCTTTATTTTGGGGCTGTTTTATTACCATAAGTCAGTATTGTTGAATGCTTCAACGCAATGCGGTTTGCCAAATTTAGAGGTAATATTTTTATTGTTCAGTGAATTAACCAGCCACCCTTCAGGTTGGGATAATTTGAAAGGAGCAGGAATTACATCAGTCGAGATAGTGTTGAATCCAACTTTAGAATAGTAATTAGGGTCACCATAAGTTAACACCATTTCTACTCCAAAGCCTTTTAACTTATTGATGGTGTAGTTAATCAGGTTCTGACCAATACCTTTTTTCTGTTCACTTGTCTTAATAGCTACAGGTGATAGCAGATATGCATTTATATTGTTTCCGAACGTAAGTCTAGAAAAAAAGACACAGCCAATAATCACATTATCTTCTATAGCGGTAAATCCATACACGTCACCAGTATCACACATCAGTTTATACGTTAAATCTCCAAGTATGACTCCTTCTGAGTCACTTGCTGATTCTGTAAAAACGTCGATAAATAATTGCTTAATATCTTGTTTTCTTTTTAGATTGTATGGAGTTATTTCCACTATCTAAACCTTGAAAGTTAATTTTACTGAGCTACTATTGTCAGATAGGAAAGTCTATTCCCACTCGATCGTTGCTGGTGGTTTCCCCGAAATATCGTAAGTCACCCGAGATATACCTTCAATTTCATTGATAATTCGGTTAGATACTAAACCTAAGAAATCATAAGGAAGATGTGCCCAGCGTGCAGTCATAAAGTCGATTGTTTCTACAGCACGTAGAGAGACAACATAATCATAACGACGGCCATCCCCCATAACACCTACTGACTTAACAGGTAAAAATACGGTGAATGCTTGGCTGGTTTTATCATATAGATCGTGGGCATATAACTCATCGATAAAGATTTTATCGGCTTTGCGTAAAAGGTCTGCGTATTCTTTTTTCACTTCGCCTAAGATGCGCACACCTAAGCCTGGACCTGGGAATGGATGACGATAGACCATGTCACGAGGTAGGCCTAGTTCAACACCTAATTTACGTACTTCATCTTTGAATAATTCACGTAAAGGTTCAAGTAGTTTCAGTGTCATGTGTTTTGGTAATCCACCCACATTATGATGAGTTTTGATTACTTGAGCTTTACCTGTTTTTGCTGCTGCGGATTCGATTACATCAGGGTAGATTGTCCCTTGAGCTAACCATTTTACATTACTTAGTTTGTTTGATTCTTCTTCAAAGATCTCAACAAAAACACGGCCAATAATGCGACGTTTTTTCTCAGGATCATTTTCACCTGCAAGTTCATCTAAGAAACGTTTT
>ENA-ORXI01001223-ORXI01001223.1-sediment-metagenome-genome-assembly--contig:-NODE-1223-length-20297-cov-15.756083_pt1 | contig 20297 bp, 20 predicted proteins | sample MGYA00237861_ERZ511468 | MGnify/ENA primary metagenome ERZ511468 (study PRJEB26299, sample SAMN06266213) | sediment metagenome | isolation source: Hudson Canyon methane seep mesocosm | place...
CATTACATTATTATCAGCATTTTTATCTTGCGAAAATTCTTTTGGTATTAGGTATTCAAAGGCATATAAACTGGCATAGGTTAATAACTCAAGTGGGGATAGTTCGATAAGTGGGGCTCTGTAAATCTCAACCTCAGCAACGCGTTCGCGATTAGCCTGATCAAAGAAATGGCAGACTCTAATGAATTCACTGAATTCTTCAGTTTCGATGTCGGCTATTTTTTCAATTTCTTTCCAGCGCTCGGACTGTTGGCGTTGAATGAGCTTTGAATATCTAACTGCACGGCGAACAGTTTCAGGTGCAATTTTAGATATATGATGCACTAAGTCAAAACAGGCTATTTTCTCTTGCTCCATGTAGCGAGCAAGGGCAAGAGTCAAGGGCTCTGACTCATAAAACTCAGAGGATGAGGTGGTTAAAAAGCGGCATGACCAGAAATATGAATTTCGGTCAGCGGCTTTAACCTTTTTACGCGCTGGTTTTCCAGCCAGATACATTTCAGTAATGCTAATTGCAGCATCAGATATTGATAGGCCTAGAGTGATGGACTGTTCAAACTTCAGTTCGTAAATATTTTTATTTTTTTCCAAAATAGCTGTAATGCAAGATAGTGGAGTTGGTGTCGCATCAGTATAGAGCATGTTTTGATGAAGGCGGAAAATTGCAGGTGTTATTTTTTGGATAATGAGACTGCTAGAGTCAAAAATAAGGATGATAAATTATTAATTAAAACTCTATTTGTATCAATTTAGTAGCAATATGTTCGGTAATAGAAAAGCATGATAAAGTTGAGATAGTGTAAAGGTACTTTTATATTTTTTGATGAGGATCTAAATCTTGGAACCTAGAATAAAGAACAAAATTGAGAAAATATCTAACCAGCTTTATAAGAGTAAAATAAAAGCAAAGGGTGGAGCAAAAAAGGCAGCGATTTTTCTTAATAAGAATCATGAAGAAATATCTGACCATTCAGATAGTGTAGCGAAAGCAACTAAAGTTGTAGCGGGTGTTGCAGTTGTAGGTGCAGAATTTACAGTTTCTGCAGGGGCATATCTTTATTCCAAGATGAGAAAAAAGAAAGAAAAAGGGAATGATCTTGAGTAGCAATACAGCCTTCAAAAAGCATTAATAGAAACTCCACTTGATTCCCTCTTTAATAATGCTGTACACTTTTCAAAAAATAGTTAATTTTATTAAGTGATGATGCAAGATAATAAACCAATACGCGGTGGAATAAGAGCAGGAGCAGGGCGTAAAAAAGGCTCTTCCGTTTATGGTGAAACCACCAAAGCGATTCGTGTACCTGAAAGCATGATTCCTGAAGTAAGGCTAATGCTAAGTCAGCGTAAACTGCAAACAACAGATCTAGCTGAAGTCTATAAGCCTGATCAACAAGCACCTTCTATTAGTATTCCTTTATTTTCAAGTAAAGTTTCAGCGGGATTTCCTTCTCCTGCGGATGATTACATAGAAAAAACTTTAGACCTTAATGATCTATTGGTTCAGCAGCCTTCTGCTACCTTTTTTGTCAGAGCCGAAGGGGAGTCTATGTTGGGTGCAGGAATACACCCTAATGATATTTTAGTGGTAGATCGCTCCCTAAAAGCCACAGTAGGAAGGGTGGTTATTTGTGCTCTCAATGGCGAGCTCACTGTTAAGCGCTTAAAGAGTATTGGTGATGAAGTAATACTCGGTGCTGAAAATCCAGAGTATGCGGATATTATCGTTAAAGAAGGAACCGATATGTTGATATGGGGTGTTGTAACCAATGTTATCCATTCCCTGTAATGCAGCAGCCTTTAATTGCACTGGTTGATTGTAATAACTTCTATGTTAGCTGTGAGCGTGTGTTTCGTCCTGATTTAATCGACAAGCCCGTTGCAGTACTGAGTAATAACGATGGCTGTATTGTTGCCCGTAGCCAAGAAGTAAAAGACTTAGGCATAAAAATGGCAACGCCCGTTTATAAAGTACAGCAGCTAATCAATCGCCATAAAATACATTTGTTCTCATCAAACTACACGCTGTATGCGGATATGTCGCAGCGTGTCATGCAATGCCTAGAAGCCTTTTCACCGCAAGTCGAAGTGTATTCAATTGATGAATCCTTTCTTGATTTAACCGGCATCTGCGAAAACAACAGTCATAGTTATGGTCTAGCAATTAGAAACAAAGTCCTCCAATCCACCGGCATTACTGTTTGTGTTGGTATGGCACAAACTAAAACTTTAGCTAAGCTAGCTAATCACGCCGCTAAGAAATGGCATAAAACAGGCGGTGTATTAGATTTATCAAACCCCATACGCAGAAACAAATTACTCAAAATAACCCCAGTGGATGAAATATGGGGCATCGGTCGTCAAACAGCCCAGCGTTTGCGTGTGATGAATATTCATACCGCTTATGATTTAGCGATGCAATCACCCGAAAGCATCCAAAGGCAATTTAATGTTGTGATTGCTAGAACCGTGATGGAGCTTAACGGAAGCTCTTGTTTAGCGTTAGAGGATATTCAAGTCGATAAGCAACAAATTGTCTGCTCACGTAGCTTTAAAAGGCGGTTAACCGATTACCAAGAGCTATCAGAAGCACTCGCTAGTTTTACTCGCACCGCAACAGAAAAACTGCGCAAACAAAATTCAGTGACTTCATTAATTACGGTTTCTATAAGAACCAATCCACACAACCCCGACGAGCCGCAGTATCAACGCTCAATCAGCAGCACACTTGCTCATGCAACCAACGATACAAGGCAAGTAACCCGTATAGCCAAACGTCTGCTCAGAGAAATCTATAAATCCGGTTACCGCTATCAAAAATGTGGCGTACAGCTAGGGCATATCCATACCAAAGTAACACCGAATCAAAGTGACTTATTCAATTTAACGCCAGAAGATAATAGTGAACGATTGATGCAAGTAATCGATAAGATCAACCTGCAGTTTCCCAAGGCGATAAAACTCAGTGCTGAAGGTCTAACCAATACATGGCAAACACCAGTGGAATACCTATCGCAGCATTACACGACAGATTGGGATGAGTTGGTGGTGGTAAAGTGCCATTGAAAAGGCTTCTTCAGCTTAATAATAACTATTAGGGGCGTACATTTCTATGGATAACCCTAAATAATCTTTATTAATCAATGAGAAGAAACAGTCATAACCCTGTTATTTTCCATTGTGTTATTTGAGGATAACTAAGCGTGAATCCTAGTTATACCAGCAGTTACGCACATTTCCTGTGGATAAGGTTGTGTGTATTTTTTGCGTAACTAGCTAAGCCTACTGTATTCAAAGGCTACAGTTTAAATCGTATAATATTTATACAGTTATGAGGCGGTGTGAGTGAGTTTTATCTAGGAGTCTGTCGGACTTATAAGAGACTGAATAAAAAGATAATTTTATTTTCAATAAATAGAATCTAACACTAAAAAGTGGCATAAAAGCCAAGCCTAACTGCTGTCATAAGTTATTTTATTGTAAGTCTTTGTTTTTATCTTGATACAAGTCCGACAGACTCCTAGGGTGATTAGCTCGCATTTTTATTGATTCTGATAATGATCCGTAAAATCATCTTAACCATATCTTTGAGTGATAAGATTAATCTGTATCAAGAGCAAAAATAGAGGGTGAAACATTAGGTTATGAGTCAATGCGATCACGCATAGAAATCGTCATTGACTCAGTAAAGTCAGGGGCTATGAAAAGATAGCAGGCAGTTGTTGGTACATTTAAATGTGTGGTTACCGCGATGTATTCTATCCAGAGAATTAATTTGATTGAATTTTCATTAGTGAAAACGGTTTTAGTGTCATTTCAATATCCTAGCTGTTTTTCAAGGTCTGAAATGGATTCTTTTATTTCATCCAAATAAGATTTCCAACTGGCAATTTCTTCACTATTTATACCGGTAGTCTCAAGACCATTTAATGCCTCAGCAAGCTTGCTAGCTTTACCCATTGCAGATTTATGTTCTTTTTTTATCGCCGCCGCTTTTTTTTCAGCAGAAGGTTCAATATACTCAACTGATTCAGCTGATGCCTTAACCGCAGCTTTAATGATATGAGTGGTAATTGGCGAATCTTCAGTTTTAGCTTCTATAGCAGCAGTATCTAAAACAGCTAAGCGTTCACCTTTAGGTGCTTTTGCTAAAGCAATTAATTTCGGCGTGCTCATTTCTGCAAGTTCAGTAGGAGTTACAGCATAGTGGCTAGGAATAACGGATAAATGATCAGTGTTTTTTTCAGTCGCTTCAAAGCTGATTTCTTCTTCATCCTCTATTGCAACGCTGGTGTGCTCTGGAATATCGGTTCTACCAAAAGACTCAGCATTAGGAGTGGAATGCACATTAGCTGATATTTCCATTAATAACTCATTTTGAACTTCACCTGCTAGCGCCAACTCATTAAGCCTAGATTTTTGTAAATTTAAAGTGCTTGTACCCCACGCATGATATGAAGTGAATCCCAGTGCCTTATATGCTTTTGTATCTCTCATTTTATAACAGGCTTGAGTCGCTTTATTCTGTCCTGCCTGTAACTCACGTAGTCCATCTTTAACTTGTTGCTCTAACTCTTTAGCGCGTTCGATGGTCGGTGCTTGGTTAATTACTTCATTGTTCATTCGTGAACCTAATTGTAATGGTGTAAAAAAGTGGTGGAGATGTATGGTTACATGGTAACTAGAGGTTTATGCTTATTTTTTTTATTATATAATTTATTACTTTAATTTTTTTGATATAAAAGAAGAAAAAGCATGTAACTATGTAACAGCAGTGTCAGGCAGTTAGTTAGACTGTTTTACCGGTTACATTACTAAATAGTGTAATGTAACCGGTAAGAAAGTTTATCTTTTAATTAGTTATAGTATGATGCATCTCTGTGTTGTTTTCTTACCATCTACAGTGATTTTATTTACTTTCAATTCACCAATGCATGCACAAATATCATTTTTCTTATATCCAAGAACTTTCAAGGAATCTGAGTCACAATACTCTTTAATATAGTCTTCAATGAGCTTAATTGGGCGTTGTATGATGATTTGTTTTTTATCACATAAAAATACATTCTTAATCAGGGTTGCTTCAAATCCAATATTGTTAATTTTAATGGGGTGCTTAAGTGATTGATTAATATAGTTATTAATATGAATTAGTATTTCAGAAGCAATAGTTTCAATTCCCTCCGTTAATTGGTGATTTGAAATAAGTAAGCTATTTTTTTGATGGAAATTATTGACTACACCTTCGCATTCTTTAATTGCTGTACTTTTACCCATTTCTATATATTTTGTGAAGTTTTCTGCTAGGTATTTTGCAACGTACTCTGTGCATACTTTATGATAAATGCCAGACCCGTAGTGTTTAAATAAATCCCTATTAGTGATGTCACCTGTGTATTTAAGGCGAGAAAATCTGTTTGCAAATTGTGATTCAACACCAGAACTTGTTAGAAGTTGGTTGTTATTTTCCGCTGAAAAAAACATTTTAGTGTAAAGTTCGGCGCTAAAAGAAAGGTCATGCTTTGGAGAGACAGGTACTCTCGACTCAAGTTGTTTAACCTCTTTTTTTATATCTGTAAATTCATCTATGACTAAGATGATTGCATTGATAAAATCATGTGAAGACTTTCCAACAGGACCTCCGCTGAACATTTTTTTTAATTCGTCTTGTGAAACCTCAACGATTAAATTAAGTTCTCTAAAAATACTTATAAAGAACCCCTTACCCCAGTTGCTAGAGCAGTGCATCCATAGATAGGCAAATTTTCTATCAGGGACAATTCTTGCAGCAACAATTAAGCTAAGTACTTCATCGAGGTCGGGAAAATGTGCTTGGTAATCTGCGATGATTTTTAATTTATCAGAATTTGAGATAGCATCAGCTACATAAGAAGGTAAACTAAATTTATATAGAATCTCCACGTAATCTTTATGAATGTTGACCGTTGATTTCTTTGCAAAAACATCAACTCCCATTTTAATGACAGTTCGTTGATTATTAAGTTGCACTTGCCCGAGTAATTCATCGGTAGGAAGATCAAGTAGCTTATTTTTTTGTTTATTTTTTTCAGCATCTGTAGCCTCATTAAATATACGTTGTATCGATTTTTCAACAAAAGAGTAGTAAGACTTATGTACAATTCCACCAGAATACAAGCGGTATATTTGCTGCTTCATATCAGCTGAACTAAAGGTTAAATGGTTATCATCTGTTACATAGATGTACTTATGTTTGCTTGGAATATAAAAAGTTCTGCTAATAAAGTCTGCTACTCGTTCATTATTTATTAAGTTCAGTTCTGTTATATCTCTGTTTACCGAGTGACTTATTTTATTCGTTATAGCAATAGTAAGAGGGTGCAAGGGCTCAGGCTTAAGGTGAAATAAATGTCCGCCATGGGCATGTGAAAATATTACTGGCTTTCCTGTCTCAGTGTTTGCATAATATTGGCCAATCGCACGTCCACCGTTATAGTCGTGTTCTATGGGGTCTGCTAATGTGCAATTATTGTATTTTTCTGGATCATTTAGAACCTCTTGGACGCTAACGCATTCCTTATTCATATCGAATTTTAGGAGCCAATTGCCATATAATATATTGTTAAAAATAGCAGCAGTAATTTCAGCATCTGAAATCTTTTTTTGAGAATTTTTAGTAGTTACAGCTTTTTTTATACGGATACGATATTCTTGGTTCACTTTTTTTGATTCTTCATCTCTATCTTGTTTAGCTTTATTAACGAGCTGTTGGTATTGCAGTTCTTCATCATCACTTAAGTCATGAAGTTCAGTTGTATCTAAAAGATGTCCGTCAATTAGCGTGGGCGCAGTTTTTTTCTGCACAAGGCCATCATGCATTGTAGCTTGTGCCTCAAAAATGATTCTTTCAGGACTTCCAACTGATACATCAATAAGTGATCTAATATGTTTATTTCCGGCCTTATCGATCATTATGTGGCCTTGCCCTGTTAGCCAAAGTTTTTTAGATAATACTTTCAAGTAGCGTGGGATATCTGTTCCTGACAGCACTGCAAGATAAATATGCACACCTTTTAGTCCATTTATAATATTCCCTTTAGAATCATATATATAAGAACTAGATGATAGGTTAAGTATTTTTATGCAATTTTTTAGGTTTTTATCAGCAATACTCAATAACAATAGAATTGCTTCTATTGTTATTTCATTTTCATCAATATCCAATAAAATAAATGATGGTTTTGGTCTAAGTTTGATATTTTCTTTAGTCCGAGCTATTTTTTTAGTACGATTTTCTTTGGGAGCCTCAAATTTACTGGTTGTTAAAAGTAAATGTTCTCCAACATTAAGTGGTAAATTTTCATCCGCTTTTATCACTGGTTGGCCTAAAATAAGTGCCTGATTTTTTGCAATCCCATTTTCTTTCCCTGCAAGGAATTGACTTAACTCTACGGGGCTAAGTTCAGTGTTGGTAATAGTGCCGTTATACACTTGTGCGACTGAGCTCTTTTGCAATTTATTTTCAATTAATGAGAATTCTTTATTAACATTTTTTGGGGTGTTGTTATAGTCACCATTAGTAGCCGTAAGAATACTAATTCCGATTCTGGTATTTGCAGTAACTGATAGGTTTTTTGTGGCTGTCAATAATTCCTCTGTATTGTAAATGTTAGATATTTTTGGAACGCTCAATAACCTACCTTTTTCTGCTAGGTGTGTGATATTTTCTGGTTGTGTGATTTCTAGTGCAACATTTTTTAGTTTCATGTGAACTCCGTTGCCCAAGTCTTATCAAAGTATTGTTAAACTATCTTTTATTTAGTAAAGTGATAGCTGAACAAGTTTAAACGGCTTTTGTAAAGGGCCATTTTGATAAAACTTAGGTCTTGTTTATGTTTAATTTAAAAAAGTAATTTTTAGAATTTATCTTCGAGGACAGTTCTAAAAAATACCTATGATTTATGAAAGAGTTAGTTGATAAAGTGGCTAACTCTTTTTTTATGCCTTTTAAGTTCCTCCTCTTGGGAAGATGCAAAAGTAGTATCACCTGCATCATTGATATAGTTATGAGAACTTAGCTCGCCATGCTTACCTGTTGTATGTGCCATAATTCTTCTTTAGAAGTTGTAGAATGATTTAAATTTGTTTTCATTTTGGAATTTAAGAGTTGTTAAGTAGTTGCAATAATCACGTTTTATTTCAGTTATAAACCAAGCTCGAGAACCTCGATATAGTTTAAATTGTGTGGATTTTGGGGCTCCGAAATATGAAGCGGAAACTTTGGTTCCATTTTTGAAGTGAAATTCAGCTCCACTTAAATTTGTCATGCCAATTCTCATTGTTTTTGCTCGAGTATCGATATCATTAATTATGTTTATGATGTCGGAATAATCAATTAACCTAACTGAACACCCTTTTTGAACAGTCGTTAAAAGGTTGGTTATTTTTTCTGAATTTTCGATATTTACTTTCACTTTAATCTCTCTGTGATGGTTTTGTTGCTTGTTATAAGTAAGGTGGTACAAATGACCTTTTTAAGACAAAGGTATGTCAGCCTAACTAACTAGCTATAGATCCAAATAAAATTAAGCAGCCAAACTGTTTTTGTGATGAGTATGACTTTGGATATAAGCTAGCAAATCGACCGTTTTATATCTGATGTGTCGATTAATACGAATAAATGGGATTTGTGCCGCTCCCGTTGAGCGCCATTTGACTAATGTACTTGCTGGAATATGTAATATTCTTCCTGCCGTTGCGGTATCAACAAGTACATCATCTTGTAGAGTTGGTTGTGAGCGATTTTCTTGCACTTGCAGTGCATTTTGAATAATCTCGATGATTGTTGATTGATCTTTGGCTGTGATAGACATGTGATACACCTTCTGTTTACTTGCTAATGAAGGATTATTATCAGCATATTTTTTTTTCGAGTCGAGGCACGCTTTTTGTGAAAAAAGTATACCGGCATGCTTTTTAGTAAGAAACCATGCCTATTTTTGCTACTCTATAAGCTGGAATTATTTGTCGTTCAACCATGAATGTAGTCTAATAGATTGATATAGTTGGGCTTAATTCCAAAATATAAAAGAATCTCTTATTCATAGAATGGCTATTATTAGCGGCTCTACTTTTTAATATAGAGTGATTCCCCGTTAAAAAATTAACTAGGCGTTGATAATAATGCTTTATATAAGAATTAATCCAAAAGTAGTTGCCCCTTGAAGTACTGAAGTTAAATAACTTTAAGCAACAGGTGAAGAAAAAAATTAAAGATATTTAAATTATTAGGAATAAAAAAGAGCTAATGGCTAAAGATTTTTAGTAAGTGATAAGCACGATACAATCAGACTCATCTAGGTGTGTTGAATATATTTAGTAATGCCGATGGATTATATAAACTAATTGACAAGTAACTCTGAATTTAGGATAGTTGTCCCGTGTCCTGATTTATAGGACGATAGATGGGATTTAAAAGTGAAAAGCCAGGATATTGGGTTATTATTAAAACTAGAATGTTTACATAAACAAGAAAAAGGTAATCTTCCTGTTGTGTGTAGTAGTTTCATTGATTGGGACGATGATATTGCTAGTGATGGTGGGTCAAACGATTTTTATCAGGTAATGAACTCAGGGGATTATATTGTTAATCAATATAGTGCACGATCGCTTGCAGCCTCAACTGGCATTAGTAAATCACAAGTTAATTTGGCTTTAAGGCGGTGCTTCGATGTGGGGTTGGCTAAGCGTGATCGTCACTCGGCTTTACCTCGAGTTAATACAAAAGCACTTTTTGAGCTCATAATTTATGGTCTGAAATATGTTTTTCCTGCAAAGTTAGGAGCGGTAACACGAGGTATTACTACATCATTAGCTGCACCAGTATTAGAAGGTAAACTAATTAGTACGGGAGATTTACTGCCGGTATGGCCTGATTCACTAGGTAGGACTAAAGGGCAAACAGTAGAACCTTTATTTAAATCTGTTACTCATGCTGTTCGTCGAGATGTTGAGCTATACGCGTTATTAGCATTAGTTGATGCAATTCGAATTGGCCAGCCAAGAGAGAGAAATTTAGCGATTAATTTATTAGCAGAACGATTAGGGGTATTAAGGTGAATAATGCTAGTGCTCATCAAGAAATGCTTGTTAATGTTGCGGTAGCGCTAGGTGAAAATCTTTGTAAAAAAATGGTGTTTGTTGGTGGCTGTACTACAAGCTTGCTATTGACGGATGCATTTACTAAAGAGCAAGTTCGTCATACTGATGATGTTGACCTGATTATTCACGTAATAGGCATTCCCCCTTATTACAAATTACAGGAAGAACTAAGATCACGTAATTTTAAAGAAAATTTTGATGTTGATGACCCAATTTGTGCCATGAAGCTGGGAGAGTTACGGGTAGATTTTATGCCAGATGATGAAAGTATTTTAGGATTCAGTAATAAATGGTACAAGGAAGCTTATAACAAAGCTGAAACATATCAATTAACAAAAGAAATAACCATTAAATTAGTCACTCCAGTTTTCTTTATTGCTACAAAATTAGAAGCTTATCTTGGAAGAGGGAGTAATGATCCGCTTGAAAGTCGTGATATAGAGGATGTACTTAACTTGTTCAGCGGCAGAAAAGAGTTGGTAGCTGAAATTAAACAAGCACCTGAAAAATTAAAAACCTTTATATCTATTCAAATGGAAGTATTGCTGAGTAATATGGATTTTGAGTATGCGGTTCAAAGTACTGCATTAGGTGACAAGGCTAGGGAAGATCTCATTTTTAAACGACTAGAATCTGTTGTAGGACTGGCAAAATAATGTTTTGGCAATGGAATAGCCAGAAAGGGCGTGAGCGGCAATCTAATAGTGATGCTGTTGCCGTCATTAATGGAAGAACCTTTTTCTTTGCTATGCTGGTAGATGCGGCTGAAAAAAGTAATAAAAGTAATCAGTTTGCTCGTTATTTAACAGAAAGGGTTGCTAGTTCAGTTTTGGAATTGAAAACGACCCCATCAAGTGCTGACTTACTAAATATAATGCGAAATACGCAAAAACAATTGAGATACCATTTTCTTCAGGAAACTGCGAGTTATATTGTGCTAGTTTACGATAAAAATGCTGAGAAAGGTTTGGTGCTGAGCTGTGGAGACTGTCGTTTAGCGCTTCTTTCTAGTGATATTAAATGGTTAACAAAAACCGATACATTATTAACCGCGTTTGATGAATCGCAGGGCCATGTTAAAAAAGAATTAATGACTCGCCATACTTTAACGAGCTCTCTTAATGCTAAGCGATTCGCTTCGCCTAAAGTTATCACTATAGGTGCTCTCAATGGAAAACAGTGGATTCTCTGTTCTGATGGGTATTGGGCTGAGCATATTGATGAAAAAATATCATGGGAAAAACTTAAAGATGATGCGAGTTGCTTAACAATAGCAACAGAAGGGTTGCTAAGTGAACAAAGTATCAGTGATTGTGAAAATTGTTTTAGCTATAACCTAAATAATTATAGGTGAAGTTAATAACAAAGATGCTCAACAAGAGAATTACTTTAAAGATCAGGAGGCCATTGAAAAATTCTAGTCTAAATTTTATATTTAGAGAAACTAGGGTTAGGCAGTCCTGGCTTAAAGTGCGAGCTGTATTTATAATCTTTCTGAAGTGATAAAAATGTTGTGGATGAAGTTTTAATGTTAGCTTTTATGGTCTTAGACGGGTACTAAATACGGATGAATATTTTTAAAAAAAGGGCGTTAGAACAGTTGGTTTTAGGTATATAAAAACATTACTAAGGGTACTTTTTTGAAATTTCGATGTTTATTGTCGGTTGAATTATTTTATGATAGTTTTGCTTCATGTGAAAGTAGATAGCCTATAAGCGGTGTTTTTCAAGATAGTTTTCGTCTAAATGATTAAAGCAAGATAACGACCTGTCAGTCCTAGTTACCTAAATTTTTAATTAAGATACAGACTGATCTCATCATGCCCGATAAAAAATCGGGAATGATGAGAAGAGAAATTCTTGCACTCGTAGGTAGCTTGGCTTTAAATCATAAAGAAGGTACGATTTTTTAGTTAATGCAAAATTTTTGAAGGCTTATTGGTAATTTTTCCCATCGCTCTTTCATTGAATTTAGTTTAAACTGGGGGATGCCATGAATGTTTTTGAAATTCTCAGTGCACTCTATTATCTGAACTTTTGCATTATAAAATTTGGCTATTTTGAAATAGGTATCTATTTCGTGTAAAGCTGTAAATGTATTGCTTACAGCAATGTCTTTGCCTTGTTGCAAATGAAATCTTACTATTGATTGGCACCAAATGTGTGCATCTTTAATTTTTTTATTATCATAAATATACTTTCCATTAATCATGAAAAACATATCAGCCTCTACATGATTAGAGTGATGTGAGCTTGCTTGAGTTGACTTTCCGGATCCTGGAAGTCCACGATATAAAGTTATTGTGGTCATTTATACTCCTTTAAAAGTGAAGTTAAAATTATCTATAGGTAAAGAAGGTATTGTATTTTTAGAAATTTTTTGTAGTGCATAAGTTGAAATACTTTAATTAAGTAGTCAAGCTAGTTTTGTGATGAGAGTGGCTTTCGATATAAGCAAGCAAATCGATTGTTCTATACCTGATGTGACGATTAATACGAATAAAGGGTATTTGTACCTCCCCTGAAGAGCGCCATCTGACTAATGTTTTTGCTGGAATACTTAATATTTTACCTGCTAAATCTGTATCAACTAAGACATCATTGTGTAGGTTTGATAGTGAATTAGTTGCTTGCAGTGCGTTTTGAATAATCTGGAAAATTGTTGATTTATCTTGGGGGCTGATAGACATGTAAGGTACCTTCTATTTACTAACTAATGAAGGTTACCTATTATCATCATATTTTTTTTTGAGTCGAGGCACGCTTTTTGTGAAAAAAGTATACCGGCATGCTTTTTAGTAAGAAACCATGCCTATTTTTGATTATCGTTAATAATTTAGAGCTATTTGATTGTTTCTATATATTGGGCAACAATTAGTTTAATTCCCTTAATAATCTTAGGAGGGTTTATAGCGGAGGAATATTAGAGCTATCAAAGTCTGCATGTAGATAAATGTAGTCAGCTATGGTTTGTGTGGCAGTCCTTAATGTTTCCGCTTCAGTATTAAGATAGCCACCTGTCACATCATTATCTGTTACATGGTTTGCTAACTTTTGTAGTAGTGAGAAAGGGATCATGCATGCTTCACCTATAGTTAAAAATGTACGTTTCAAATCATGGCTTGAAAATGTAATGTTTGATTGGTTACAAACTTGAATGATTTGTTTTCTGGGGATGCCAATTACGCCATCTTTGCTTTTTCCAGGAAAAACAAATTTACTATTTCCTGTTAAGTGATGTAATTTTTTTAAATAGGGTTGTAGTTGCGAAGGGGGATAAACGGTAAAGTCTGAATGGTTTTTCGTATTTTTAGCAATGAAAGAATTGTTTTTAGAGTCAATATTTTTCCACTCTAAGTAGCGGATATCTTTGTCTCTTAATCCTGTGTGAATTAAAAGTAGTAAATAGACTTTTGCTTTTTCATTTTCTAAATTTAAAACGGAGGTGTACCATGATTTTAGGTCGCCACTTTGAATATGACGTTTTTTTCGTTTAGGTTTTGACCATAATTTACCGTTAGTTATGATATCAACGGGATTCGTTTCAATTGCTTCAAGTGTTTTATGTGCGTAAGACATTAACAGCCTTAATACTCTCATTTTATTATCTTTGCCGCCTGTAAAACTATTGAATTTTGTTTTAACCATGTCACGGTTTATTTCATTGATAGGTTTATCTAGCCAGCCTGAAAAACCTTGATTTAGCTTTTTTGTATAATCAGTAATTGTTGCTTTTCTAAGGTTTGGTTTGTCTTTGAGGTAGGTTTCAAGGAGTTCTTGTAAAGTAATTGCTTTGTAGCGTTTTTTTTGTTTTTCTTCATTCAAATTAATTCCGCGTGCAATGCTTGAAATTGATTCGGTAGCCTGTATTCGTGCTTCGTTGACCGTCATATCAGGGTACTTCCCTAAAGTTACGCGCTGTAGCTTTCCGCTTGTAAGGCGTTTAGTTATGCTGAATGACTTGTTTCCGGTAGAGCTAACGCGGCAGGCAAGTTTGTTAATGTCCGTATCATAATAATCTTTTCTACCTTTTTCGGGTAGAGGTAGCTCTTCAATTCGTTTTTGAGTGAACTTGAATTTTTCCGGCATGATTAATGTCCCTTTACTAAATTAGTGTAGCGATAATTGTTATGGTCTATTTAAAGTTGAAATCATATAGGAAATGGCTGGAAATATACAGGGTAACATCGGGGTAACAAAATAAAGTCACTTAGTGCAATCTAGCGAAAGCTCGTGAGATGTTGGTTTGTGTTTATTTTAAATAAAAAACAATAGCTTGTATTTTTTAGTATTAAATTTAGAGGGTTACACTTTATAGGTCGGGTAACTGTTAATCACTAGGTCGGCGGTTCGAGCCCGTCCGGGGGAGCCAAATATAAAGAAAGCCTCATTGCTAACGCTTTGGGGCTTTTTTTTGTCTGATTGACTAGAGGCTAAGGTGAGTTACAGTTTTGACGGGAATTGATAGGCTTGAAGTAATGGGCGTTGGTATACTGTCTAAGTGTAATTAGCTACTAAAATAAATCCCCTTTATATAGCGTCTTCGCTAGTTAAAAAACAAGGAAACTTTAGATATCAGGTCACTAAAAAATATGAACAAATCACTTATACTAATAACTCTTTTATCTGGCTGTGCGGCTCATTCGCTAAATAAGGGTGCTAAGGTGATACAAATATTACCTAATAACTCTGCAAAAGAAGTGGCTAATTGTACTTTTTTAGGTGAAGGTGTTGGTTCTCAAGGTAATTATTTAAACCATGACTTTATTACTTTTAATAATATGATGCGGGGAGCAAGAAATGAAGCAATAAATCAGGCTTACGATCTAGGTGCTAACGTAGTTGAGATAAAAGAGATGAAGAAGTTGTACTCAGTTCTATCAAATGACCTTACGAATATTACTGTTACTGTTAATGCGTATGACTGTTTAAAGCTTAAGTATTGATTTTGTATAGGAAGTTAATAGATGTATTTAAGTAATCAAGGTAATAATTTTAATAAAATAGAGTTGTATATAGGTTTAAGCATATTAGGTTTGGGCTTTTTATATTATTACTTATTCAGATATACATATATAACGGAGCCTTTCGCAGAAATTACGGTAAATAATAATTTACCTAGCTTTTTTCATGCTTGCTCATTTGCATTAATTTCATCTTCTTTTTGTGAGTCTAATAATAAAAATAAGGCTATAGTGAGTTGGGTGATTATAAATATGGTTTTTGAGCTTATGCAATTATGGAATATGGATAATAAATTATATTTTTTTAGTAATTTTATCAATGGCTCATTTGACGCTGGCGATATATTTGCATCAATTGGAGGTGGTTTATGCGCTTGGTTAATTACGCAGTTTACATAGTTGGTATTGTATTAATCATTGCAAGTTCTAGTGCGCCAAAGAATTTTGCTGTTACAGGTGGTAGTCGTAGCGATGCAACGCTAAAATTAAGTTACGAATATGGATTATTTGAAACGGGAGTTGCTAATGAAGAGCAAGGCAGGATTAGTGCAAAAAAGAGATGTAAAAGTTGGGGGTATGATCAAGCAGAACCATTTGATCAAGGTTTGAGAAGTTGTATTGGAAGGGGTAGTAGTGGATGTGTGAGGTGGAGGGTCGAGTGGGAATACCAATGTGTAAATATAGGTAGTTCTACAAAAAATAGCGAAGAGAAGGGTAAGAGCTGTTCAACTACACAAATACTTACTATGAGTAGGGCCGGTTTGGATGATGAACAAATAAATGAAATATGTAAGTGATGATTTGTATGAGCTACCTTAATTGTAATTCATGTTCACAATAGTGTGACTTGATTTTATACCCACGCCAGTACTGAAAATTGAGTATTTTGTTGATCAATCCAAGCGTACTTCACACGATTTTCTGAGCAAAGTACGCTGTAGCCTTTTTTAATATATCACGCTCTTGAGTTAATCTAAGGACTTGTTTTTTCAATCGTTTTATTTCATCATTTACGGGGTCTTTTTGAGTCACAGTCTTATTTCCCAGATGCTTGGAGTCATTATGAATCTAAGTATAAAGTGTGCTGGTATGAATTCCTAAGTTTTTAGCTATTTGAGCGGTTGTTTCATCGGAATTCGATACCAACTTCAGCGCTTCTTCCTTAAATTCTGGTGTATAAATATTTTGCTTTCTTTTGCTCATTTTTAGATACCCTAAATTAGACGTTAAATTTTAATTTTTTTGTCCTAAATAGTGTAGCCACATCAGTTTTGGGGGGTGCTGATAGGAGTAGTGTATTACTTGGAAGTGCTTATTGAAATGCACCTTGTCTTACGAAGTCTTGGTAAATAGTTTCAGAGATTTTGTTGATTGTTTCTTTTTCGCCAGATAAAGCCCACGGTATGGCAAAGATGAAGAAAAGAGATTGAATCAATTTAGTTGTTTCATAAGCCTTAGAAATATACTTTTTCCCTGTACTTGTATTCTCAAGCTCAAAAGTTAATTCATATGAATAGTTGATGGTTGCTGGGATAATAAAAGCAGTACAAACGCTAAGAAAAGTTAATAGTGTACTGCTATTAAAGTGCTCATAGTTACCTTTTAGAGTGAGATTATAATTAGCTGTACCAGTAAAATTCATTCTTTTAACATATTTGTATGAAGAAATATACTGATTTTCTTTCCAGATATTTAAAATTGATTTATTAATCATTTTTCCAAAATTTATTCTAGCACGAGGTGCGTCTGTATCTTCCATTAAGACATTAAAGTCACCTATATCAGCGATTGTTACTTCAATTTTTGGGGAAGATTTGGGGGTAATAGGGGAGAGGCTGCGTAAGTTTTCTCCGGAGTAGGTCATGCATCCGCTTAATAGAAGTGTGCAAAAAATTATATAAGTACTTGTGAGTATGTTCTTCATCATCGCTCTGTAGTTTAAGGCTAACATTTAGAGTAGGTAGCATTATAATGGATTTAGGGTGGGTATCTAAATTTATTTTGTCTACGCCAAACCACCCATCTTATAAGAAAAGGCTCACTCCGAGTCTTTCTTATAGGAGTTCCACATGCAGTACCCAAAGTCAGTCCACGATCATCTAATCAAGCCCTTCAAATCCGAATTAGCCATGCAGCAGTATTGGCTAGACACCGGCACAACGCTAGTCGAAGGGTCACCTCCCGCAGACTCAGTTCTCGAATATACCGAAACACTCTCTAACGGCTACACTATTTCATTAGTCATCAATAACGACACCGGCACTTACTACCTAGAGGAGATCACTCATGAAAGGTAGTTGCAAAACGGTCACCTCTAAATCCACTCTAACGTATGAAATCAGTAAAGGCTCAGTCCGCATAGAGAGCAATACAGGTGGAGGTCTATTCAGTAAGGAATGGGTATCACTCGCTGTACTGGAAAAGGCGTTAGCAAAGACGGCCTTTACCTCAGCCAATATTAAGCCCTTGCTCAAAGGTAAGTCCCAAAATACCGCTGGATTCATCATCGCGATCCTTCTTCACGAAGGCATCATCACAAGAAAAGAACGGCATTACGTTTGGGTCATACCTAAAAAGTCCACTACCTCGTAGTTGTAATCACTCGTTCTAGCAGCATAACTCTATTCAATTCAAGGAGCACACATGCAAATTCTACTAATACCGACTCTATACCGATCCAATGGGTAAATTCATCGTGGGTTGTTTAATATTTTTCGCCCTATTCAAATCAGGACTTATCCTTTTAGCAATAGCCGCACTCATTCTCACCGTGAAAATACTCGAGTAACTAAAAATGCCAGACATTAATGAAAGTGTCTGGCGTTCGTTAAGGGACCTAAAAATATTCTTCGGGGAGAAATCGCAGGGGGGCATTAAGTGGACCTCATTTACTCTAATTGTTGGCAAGGAAGGCGGTGTAAAATTCCACCAATTAAAACCTTTTAAAAAGTAAGGCAAAATGATATTTTTCCTATTTTAAGTTCGTTCACTAGGAAAAAATGAAAATATCACTAAAGTTTAACTGTCTCCGAAGGTACTGAAATTGCTAGATATATTTGAGTTTTTTCAGAAAGTTTTTATAATAGATACAAGTTTTTCAGAGGCGCTGTAGCTACTCTAAATTTTCTATAAGGAAAGTATTATGAATACAAGTTAAATAATAAATTGAATTTAGATATGAAGTATCTGAATTTTTTCATTACGTAATGATTCTGAGATTAACGTTGTTTGTTAAAAATCAGTGAAGTGATGTTTTTATCTCATTTCTGTCCCCTAAGGGAAAATTTGTTTTGCCATAGGTTGGTAAGACTGAAGTATGGGAAAAATTCAAGTCCGCAGGGCCGTACTTCATAAAATTAATGCGGATGTTCATTAATAAAGGACATCAATTTTGACAGAAAAAGCAGTTAGTTCACAACAAGAAGAGAGCGTAGATCAGGCGCACAAAGAAAGCAATACCTCTAATACTGGAAGTGTATCACCTCCGACAAACAGTGATGGCTCAGCTCTCACTCAATTCTTAGCAGGGTGCTGGCAATCAGCAGACTCTAGCCATCAAATTTCTAAGATGGGTGGAAAATCAGGGCAGTTTAGCAATCTACCTGTAGTAGACGTAGAAGACGCGGTTACTAAAGCTAATAATTTATCATCACAAAAAAAGGATGCGTACTTTGCAATAGCAGAGTTCAACACACCAGATAACCGTAAAGCTAGCAATGCTACAGGGGCCTGTGCCTTCTGGATGGATATTGACTGTGGTGAGGACAAAGCAAGGGTAAGTAAAGGGTACTTAACTCAAGAAATCGCACAAAATAAATTGACCGAATTTTGCGAAAGTATAGGACTTCCAGAGCCTACACATCTAGTAAATAGTGGAAATGGCCTGCATTGCTACTGGGTACTTGATAGTCAGGTCGCTAAAGAACAATGGCAGGAGAGTGCAAAGAAGTTAAAAGAGCTCACTCATGAAATGCAGTTCTATGCAGACGATAGCCGTACGGCAGACATTGTCAGTTTACTGCGTGTCCCGGGTACGTTGAACTATAAGGATAAAGCTAACCCAAAGGACGTTAAATTTTTAGCTGAGACAAACACCAAACTTAGTAGCGTCTCAATGCTGACTGCTATTCAAAGTGCGTATGAGAAATTATGTACTACCCCTGAAAGCACCCCAGAAACTAAAAAAGAAATAGCCGTTGTTCCAATGCCAACAGGTAATGACCCACAACTTAAAAGGTTAAAGTCTGCGTTATCAGTGCTGGATCCAGATTGTGATGAGCAAACGTGGAAACTAAAGCGCCTTGCTCCATTAGCTTTACTATCAAGGCAGCACCCAGACTTTTCGGGTGAAATAAAAAATATAGCTAGTAGCTGGAGCCGAGGCGATTATCAAGGTAATCCATCAAAAAAATGGATCACAAAAGGTTCAGGGAGTGGGAAGACGGGGGAGGAAGAGTTTGTAAGTCAATGGGATCGTTTTAGTCGTAGCGAGTATTCAGATGCACAAGTAACCGTAGGATCAATATATTTTGCCGCTAAAGAGCAGGGGTCTACTGAAGAGAACAAGACGGAGATTGAAATAATACGGGATAAATTTTGTTTAATAAAAATATCGGGGAAAATCTATCTACTGGATAAAGAAGAATTTAATAACAGTATAAAAAATACTGGAAAGATGGGGGTGCTTGAACTATCTTCTCGACAAGATGGCAGTGTACTTATTGCACGAAAGCTATCGTCTATTGCTAGTACGTATGATGTAGATGATATGGTGACATTATTTTATTCCAGTGATAAGACTACGATGTATAAAGGGGTAGAGTTCAATCCAGTAAGCACCACAGATGATTTTATCAACCTATGGGTTGGTCCAACAGTAGGGCCAGTTAATGGAGAATGGGGGCTAATACAGAGATTTTTAAAAGATGTTATTTGTGGCGGAATTGATGCAAATTATCAGTACCTAATACGTTATTTAGCGCATGCTATTCAATGCCCTGAAGATAAGCCGGGAGTAATGATAATTTTACTGGGTGGGCAAGGTGTTGGTAAAGGAACCCTGGGACGTATATTGCAAAGTATTTGGAGCGCTACTTATATACAGGTGAATAATATTAAAGATATTACTGGAAACTTTAATGCTGCGTTAGGCCAGTCATTTATTGTCTTTATGGATGAGGCTATGTTTGTTGG